>Ga0065711_1026909_pt1 | contig 57317 bp, 44 predicted proteins | sample Hoacrofraction12_FD_59098 | JGI IMG/M metagenome (GOLD analysis project Ga0065711, IMG submission 59098) | Hoatzin crop microbial communities from Cojedes, Venezuela - Epithelial fraction 12 v2 (version 2) | ecosystem: Host-associated > Birds > Digestive system > Esophagus > Crop | place...
GCGACAGTGGGCACAAACTGAAGCACAGGAAGTTCCGTCTGAACATGAGGAAGAACTTCTTCCCTCTGAGGGTGACGGAGCCCTGGAACAGGCTGCCCAGGGAGGTTGTGGAGTCTCCTTCTCCGGAGATACTGAAGGCCGCCTGGACAAGGTTCTGTGCAGCCTACTGTAGGTGACCCTGCTTCGGCAGGGGAGTTGGACTAGATGACCCACAGAGGTCCCTTCCAACCCCTACCATTCTGTGATTCTGTGATTCTGTGATTCATACTCTCAGTCTGTAATACTCTATTTCTTAGTTAGAGTCTCATCCTTTTCTAGAATATTTTAAGTGTTTTTAAGTGTATTTATTCAATTATTTCCTATAGATACACAATTCTGCATGCCATTGTTTAATAAGAAAACTGGACTTTGGAATATATTTCTGCCTTAAGGAACTTATACTCTTGGAGCCCAGGCAAATATCAAAAACAGGGAAAACAAAAAAAAAAGGAAAAAAGGAAAGAAAAAAAAAAAGAAAGCAGCAACAAACTTTTCATACTGCTGCAAGATAAGAATGTTACATAGAAGTAGGGTTACCAGAGTCATTAACAAAAGGATATTTAAAGAAAACATGGAAATCTGCTTTAAAAAGGCACAAGGAAAGAATTAGTTAAATAAAACATGGAGAAACTGAGGAAGAATTCTGAGTCCTGAGACAGAAGACTGAGTCATAAGAAAAAAGGTTGATAAAGATACAGACTAGAGTACACTTCCAGGATTAAATCATGAGTCCTCAGAGGAAAATATCAAAGCTCCAAGAGAGTTTATTAAAGCCAGACTTGACCAAGAGAGATCTGGGAGAAAAGAGAGAGCTTAGACTGAGCACAAGAGGAAAGCAGGACTGGTTTGAGCCTGGAAGTTCAAGGAAGGCAATAATCATGATGTCAGTAGCAGAAAAAGAGGGGTCAATGAAGGAAGAAAGTTGGCAAGGTCTCGGGTTCAAAAACAGCAGGAAACAAAGCAATGGCATGGCTCATGAATAGTGTAGTTAATTCATTTTAACTAGTAACAAGTCCATGAATGCTTCAGACAATTACATATATTTGTTACTTTGTACAACACAATGGTTTTTGGATTGTAATTTATAGCAGCATAGATTGATAAAATGCCACAAAAATGTGACATACATTGACAGTAACATTTGAAAGGCCTCACAGCCTCTAGACTTAGCTTTATGTTTGTAGTGGGAATGAACAAATAAGCTGTTAGCAAATAGTGTTTCAGTTTTGGTTGTCTGAACAAGATGGCAAGTAAATACTCTGGCTGAAGTTTGTGAAGCAATAGATACTCAGCAGATATTAAATGTTGTTGAAGAACAAACGTTCCATAGAAAAGAGACATGCCATGATTATCCTGGTAGATGCTAGTATTCATAACCTGCAGGACAAATTTTAGCAACCCAGATTTGAGACTCTTTGTTTAATATGGCTTGTAAGGCTTTCTGAGCATTGTGGCTATAGCTTGCTTTTTAGAGTTGATTCACTAAGACTAATCAGAAAGTTAGCAAACTAAGAATTCACAGCTACTTTTATTTACGTCTAACACAAAATATGTTAAACTAAAAAGCCCTTTTGCAGTTTTGTCTTTACTATAAAAATGGGGTTTCTGCAAAATAACCTCAGGACAACACCCTCAATGACCCTGCTCCCACTGCATGTTGTTTCTGCTGTTACAGGAAAGAGAAGGGTATTGGTTTGCAATGGTCGTAAGCCCCAAGAGCAGAGAAAGGAAGAGGATGGTTGGGCAAGAACACCGTGCGCTTGGAGTGTCCTATGCTATGTCCCAAAATCTCGTGAATTCACATTCCCAGTGTTCCAGATTTCCAATGCAACGAATAGGCAGCACTTACTTCAGATCAAGAGAAATCATGCATGTCAAGAAGAAGAATAAAAAGAAGGGAGTAATGAGTTGTATGACTCAGACACCCAGAGTAATATAATTCAAAAAGAGAATCCCTGCAAGCTGGCAGGTGTTCAGTGGCACTAATTATGCTATAGAAGCAATAGTAGTATAATTTCTAACTTGCAAACATACTTTCGTCATGACTGGTACATAGTTCCACTGATTTGAAAGGTATCTTGAACCAAAATCATCCTGGTGAGTGTAGTTATGCACACTCTGTCTGAAAAGATTGTAATAGAGGGATTCGTGTTTCAACTTTTGTGCCTCCCCAAAAGTGTTCAATAAGTTGAGCTGAACCAAAAATACACTGATCTGGTTTGTAAATGCTTTGAATGTAGACCACAAAAAAAACAGATTTATCAAGCCCAGTGTTATACCTAACTGAGGCTTCTCTGTTGGCATGTTTGCTAGAAAATTCCCAGATAAGTAGTGAAAATAACAAACTACTCCAGAGGTGCTTGTAAATATGCAGGGGGAGAAGCGGGCTTCCGCTGCAAACAGCAATCTGTGGTCAAATGGGATTGAGGATGGGCCCTTGACCATGCGAGTTTTTGTTGTGGCTCTGTTGTGGCTTAGCACGGTCAAATCGTCCTTTGCAATTACAGCAGGGCACAGCGTTCTAATAAGAGAATTGTGTTCATCGCTTCAGGTTCCTCAAGATGAATGGACAGGATACACTCCAAGAGGGAAAGATGATGAGATTCCCTGCCGACGAATGCGTAGTGGCAGTTACATCAAAGCCATGGGGGATGATGACAGTGGAGACTCAGACACAAGTCCGAAACCATCTCCAAAGATTGCTGCACGGAGAGAGAGCTATCTCAAAGCCACCCAGCCATCCCTTACAGAGCTCACCACCCTCAAGTAAGTCCGTGCTTTAATACATCATATAGAGCTCTCCATTAAGACATACAGTTCCTGTTCCTGTTTGTTTCTACTCTTTGCTTCTAGGCACCAGTTAAGGAAGTATTTAAACAAGTGTATTCGGTCATGCTTATTTTCGGTTGGGTTTTTTTCTGAACAAGAGTAGATTTGGGAATGTATTTCAATGTTATCCTGAAAAGACACTCTACTCACTGCGCTTTGAATTTGGAATGTATTTCAACCTGTTACTGTTAAGCAAGTATTCAGGTATGTACAATAGGTCTGTTCTTTAAATACTTTGCTGAAATATATCTTTGGCCCATGAAAGCTTTGCATAGTGGTGTATTTATATATACTCAACATGTGAAATTAGCCCTAAGCTAGTCTTTGCAACTCATCAGAGAGCATCTGACATTTAATTATAAAGAACAATGACTGTCTGAAACAAATCCGTGGTTTCCACTCTTTAGTTGACTCAGAATTGCACTGTATTTTGTGGAGAAGTATAACCAAAACTGAATTGCTTTTAATCGTTTACGATAGCTGTAGTCAAGGGGAATGATGAATGTATGTTTTTTTAATGTCACTTTCTGTTTTTCTTTTATTTGCACCTTCTAAAAGAGCTGCCCAAATTCTCATGAAAATTGCACAAATGGGCAATTTTGGTATTAGTGTTTTATTTTAAATTATTCTAAAGCGGAGAGGTCCCCTAAAGCAAGAGAATACATTATGTCCATAAAAAAAATACCGTGGATTTAAATCAACAATTTTTTCTGTCTGTCTTCTGCAAAATTCGTAGCTATAATAGTGAATCATAGTTCACTGAACCAAAAATAACCTAATTTTAGTATAACTTGCCTAAGGCTGTAGCTTTAAAATGGAAAAAAAGAACAGTATCTCTTCTAGTATCCACAATTAGTGACATAAGACTCCTTCTGCATTTCCTTCATTAATTTCCTTATTCTCCTCTATCCTGTTTTTTTCCCAGAGAGCTTATCTGAGAAACAGATTTTAGAGAAAGGCATTTGATCCTTGTTAAGAATGTCATGCTCTTGACATTAGTGATGAACAAACCAGAAGACAAAAATGTGCAGCTCCCCATAGCAGCCTGCGTGACTTTGTCCCAGGGGAAGCCAGGAATTGCTTCTGCTCTGTCCTGCCATGAGTGTCCAAAGGAAAGAACAGCCTCATTTTCTGCAGGGTTTTTCATAGGCTAGCTGGCACTTGCTCAAGGGATCCAGTGATTCCTCTCATCATCCAGCAGACTTTGCCACATCTTTTCCTGAGCCAAAACTCCCCCTCTAAGATGAGTTTTTGCAGCCTCTGCAAGGTGAACATAAATGTTACATACCACCACAACTCCATAAATCCATGCTTTGTGCGTGGACACACTATCAGACACAGAGCTTACTCTTTTTGAGACTTTCGAAACATATGTTCCATAGTTCCATAATATATATGTGAAGTACAATGCATCACAGTGAGTGTAATTGCTCTTGGTCATTTCTGTTCTCTGCAGATAAAAGATTTGCAAAAGAGTATGGAATTATTAAAAATAAAAAGTTCTGTATGTCACTGTTCACCCACAGAGGATGTTAGATCAGAGGGGCTAGGCAGCAGAAGCTTTTGAGTTTAGCTTTGAAGTCACTGTAATTCAACAAAGTGCTTTTATGAATACTTCATTTCACTCATGGTTTTTAATCCCTTCCTATTCGGGGAAGCTTTTAGGAACGTGCTTCATTTTAAGCTGCACTGTCTAAAATTCGTATAAGTTCAGGAGCTATGCAGAAGTAGGATGTAAATCACAGGGTAGAAGAAGGAAGGGGAAAATGGTAAATGGTAGTAAAACAAAAAAGATGACAAAACATGAAATAACTTTTCTTCTTCAATGGCTTTTCAGCATAAATGGGAATGGAATTATAATTATTTCTTTTAATCTATAATGATACTTTATAGAAATATCTCTTCCTGGGAAACCTTTCCACTTTCAGAGACAAATTCTATAATACGTAATTACACATGGCTTTTATTCCTTTCTGCTGAACATGATAGTTTGAGAAGTTTATTGTGAGAACTAGCCAAGCACTTGCTCAGGGAATTGAAGTCTTCTGTTAAGCTAGGTCGATTCTGCAGAATTCTTCATACTTTCTTAATAGCATGGCTTGACCTTGACCATGACATTGCTTGTTCATCCCAGGGCTACCCTGATTACTCTGAGAGTTGTGATAGAATTTCGCTGGCGTGTCAGACAGAGACTAAATTAGGGCCCCTAACTCACTGAATACAGGTCATCAAGTAATTGTGTAATGTGTGATAACAAGTTATTTCTTTGGCTTACTCTTGACTTGAGTTCAATTTGCACCTGAATAAAAGCTTTATGGAAATGAGCCAAAAGCCTCTCTAGTCAGCAGGCAGCCTTTTACTTACACAGGTGGACTTTCTAGCTGACCTTGCAGGACATTATTAACACCTTAAAGCTGGGTAGTATTTCACTCCTTTAATTATGTTTTTTCTGCCAGTGAAGAACAAAGCACCTTGTGAAAGCAGTGTTTCTACAGTGGTAATTGTCAGGGATCTTCTGCACTTCTTTCTCCTACTCTCTTTCTCTGTTTTCTGTGTGCTGTCTCTAGTTGGCTTCACTTTCATCTTTGGCAGAGCAAACAACTTGAAACCATGTTCCCTTTTCCTTTCACTGTTGTTTTTGAAGGGATTTTTCATCTTGTGGGACTTTTCCTCTCTCAGTACTTTAAGTCTAATATTGGTCTTGCAACCCATGCTGTTCCTCCCACCTACCTACCATTGCTCATGCACCTACTCTTCTGAAAAGGTTTCTCATCATTACCAATGTTTCTTTTTATGTAAGGAATAAATTCTGAACAGCACAACTGTGTCACATCTCCTTTACGCAATACAAATTTATTTTCCTGGTTTTGCTGAGGTTATTTTTTCTTGCTATACCTTACAATCTCCCTCCTACAATATTCCTCCCATGCCATGGTTTCCATGTGGTTACAGCATGTGTCAAATGCTGTGGTAGCGTTCTGAATAAAGCACAGCTTGCTGTGAGCTTGAAATGCACACCTCCGCTGCTGCGCTCTCATTATCCTACCAGGAAGTAAGCAGCTTTTTCCCTCTGTCTTTGCTGGCAGTATCCTCTCAGTGTTTAATCTTTCAGTCTAGATAAACTGATCCAGCTTAAAAAAAGTGACATTTTCGTGCCCATTCCTGAAAAGTGGCATAATTTTATCTTGCATTTGTAAACAGATGGAAAATGAACTGGTTAGCTAACCTAAAGAAGGTGCAGGCGACAGATAACTGACATCTCTGTTACGGCTACATTTGATTCAGGACATATTCCTTCACTATCTCTATGCACCTTGGTTATGTTCAGCATAGTTTTCATTGGGAAAAAAGTATACAGTTACGTTGTCTGTCCACATGCCAACCTGTCACCTCCACATCCTAGTAACTTTTGAATCCATTGGCCAACTTTAACCAAGTTTGCTAGAGAGACTGAAGCCTGAAAGATACGAAGTTCCAGCAAACTTTATGAAGATCTGTAGCTGGATAAGGCAGAGAAAGATCTGCAGCTTTCCCTTACCATGTCTTATATGGGCAAAATAGCTAGTGAGTCAGCACAAGGTATGAGTTGATGGCAGCACTTTCCCAGCCTAAAAGATGAGGAATATGGAAGGGACTGGAAAACTCTGTTGAGGACAAGAGTTCTAAGGGACGGATCCTGTTACCATAGTTTTTCTACTTTGTTCTGCCCCTTTCCTCTTCTCCACTGCATGTGCACTCACTGCTTAAAAGACAGGATCAGATTCTGCTTCCTTACTCAATATTGCTGCTACTGTGAGGACTTCAGCCACTTGAGTCTTCTGCACTTCTTTTTCTTTATTTTTTTTTTCAAAAATACTACTGTACTTAATGGTAATCCAATTGTGGACATTTTACATGGATTTTGGTTTATATAAAGTTGCACAATTATTGCTTTGATCATGCAAACTTTTTTCTGAAACAACATGTACTCTTTGATCACCAGTGTATTGACAATTTCAATGATCTTGATACTTTGGAGATGCATTGCTAGAACTCACATAAAAAGGAGATAAGAAAGAACGGAAATTATTTTTTTCTTAACCAATCTTCATTTTCAAGGTATTTGAATAGACACATCATGTTTTTCCAGTCAGCTGTGACTTGGAGAAACACCATTATAAACAACACAGACACTTGTGATTTACCGCATAGATGAGTGATACTTAGAATAAACCACCCAGTTCCTAACTTTAACGTTTACCAAAGACATTCCAAAAATAATATCTCAAAATATGTGCATATTATTTGTGTACACCCAGGCTTATATTTTTTATGTGCTGATACAAATAAAGTACTTTCTACTTGTATGTTTATAGGAATCTGAATATAAAATTTTTTTTAAAACTTCTGCGCAATTTTTTTTAATATCCTATAAAATCACTGTAAATGATCAAGCATAATTAAGAGGCAGAATCTGGTAGAAAACTGAATATCAGTGACAAAAGCAAGAAGAAGGAGATAGATAGCTTATACATATTGAATTCCAAACTTTCATGACCTGTCTGAGAATTGATTGGATCAGTTCCTGGAGGACAGGCCTTCAGACTAGGGTCAATTTGTATTACAAATCAAATCTTGACAGAGTTGCAGGACTAGGTCTGTTAGGATGACTTGCAAAAAAAATCCAACCACCTCATTGTTATGTAGTAGAAGATCTTTCAGATAGAAAATCTCCCAATCTTTGTAAAAGTCAAAGAAATTACGATCAAAATAGTTTCATAATCTGCAAAACTCCCAAATAATTTTGTCTGGTGGTAATTTCTGGTGATCAGGAGGAAGGTGATACACACACATGAGCACATCCATATAGACTTATGAGAACGTAAAGCACATCTTTTGCACTGAGTGGATTAATGGTGAAATTGTATAACGGATGTTTTCAAACATGATGGTGTGAATGAAAGAATGAGGAAAGGTCCAAAAGCATTTTACTCTAAAGACACAGTAAACTAAATGTCGCATGGCAAGAATGTTGGTAAATGTTACGCACAAAGCTGGAGGTCATTATAGCTTTGATTTGCCTATAGTGATGCAACACACGCATTTGTTTGTGTAGATATCTTCATGGCTTCTCAAACTGAAATATGCAGCTCTCAGAAAACTATGGTAAACTCTGGAAATGGTTCTGCCACTTTCTCAGCTTTTCTGAAATACTGCTCTTGGAAAGTGTCTGTACTGAGGGAAACGATAAGGGATGTAAGGATAATTGTAGCCTGACACACTGGCTAGACTGTTCTGGCATTCCAGCAAACTGAAACTGATCTCCTTACACTGCACTGCACCACACAGAGCAGCATACATCCTTAGGCAGGAAAAGCATCTTGGTCTTAGGAGTGAGGTCCTATTTACTTTAAGGCATTTCTATATTACTGTAACATGCTCCAAAATATTCCCAGATAAAGGTGTCAACAAAGCGTATGCTTTTTTTTTTAAATAGAGGTATTGTCCTCATTCTGCTAAAATTAATGAAAATGTCCCGTTAACTTCACTGGCCCAGATCACAGACTGGGGGGATGGTAAAGGAAAATATAAGGTGATGCAATACCTCATTTCTTTCTGGCGAATATTTTTAAACACATGTAAGGAAGCTTATTAATTTTATTTCTTGTTGAGTGACTTCCAATTAGGGAGTGATGACTTTCCTAATTAGTACAAAAGGAATAAGTCTGATTAATCTTTTATTAGTGCTTTACAGTAGATTTCCAGTACAGTGTGTTTCATTATTTCATGTTGCAATCTCTTTCATTTCCAACAAACCTTTAACTAGTGAAAGAATTGTTTCCATTTTCCTTGAGGTATGTTTGTTTATTTGCTTGGCGGGGGAGTTTTTTGGATTTCCCATGAAAGAGACTGTAGCATCTCCATGAGGTTTGGACTTGTAGCCAAAGGAATAGTATTCCAGAGCTAATGTTGGCCTAGGTAGTAGCTTTCACAGCCTGCAGCCACTGATGCATGATATATTACTTAGCTTTTTATTCATATTATTGCAATCCCTTGTCTCTTCTCTCTGAAAGCTAGGAAGAAACTGTTGGACAGGTTTCTCACTTTTCAGGCTCATATGTCAGGTATGATCAAGTTCAGTGAATAATTTATAAGTCAGCAGAAAATTTGAAAGTCAAGACAATAAAAAATGTATTTATTTTGAGGTAGTAGGTGGGCATACCTCTGGAACCAATGGTTTCCTTATAGCAGCTGACATCTGTTTTGTGTACATGATATTTAAGGAGCAAAAGATATAGATTTATTGAAGGAACTTGGAGCTTGGAGCTTTTAAAGAACAGTTGCAACTTTTCACTAGTGGATATATAAAGCATATTCAGTCAGTTAATGCTTAACTTCACTGATGGGTATGTGAGAAAGCTTGTGCCCCGTGGCAGCTGCCCTGCTGGGCTTTGCGTCCCCTCACACAAAGGTATGTCTGCCTTCACAGTATAGAAAGGAACCCACTCATCTCCTTGTGTAATCCTCTGTGGAGGCAGGGCGTTCCTACAGTTCACTGCGTAGGACGTAGGTAGGATGGGCACTCCTCCTCTCTACTTCTGTGATGATCCTCACCAGTTTATCTTGCAATGAAACTGAGATGCCCTGGCTATTGTAGTCTCACTGACAGCAGACATTGCTTATCCCATCATAAAACTTACCCTTGTATCAATCCACACCTAGCTCCATATGCCCTTACACCCTGTTACGTCAGTATTGTCACATTTGTATACGTAATGTTATTTCTTGTTTCTCTAAGTCAGTATTTTGTTGTAATCTGTGACCTGTACTACAGTTGTTGCCTCACTTGTACTTTTACCTTTACTTGCTGAAATTTGAGGCAATGAAACAGTTGCAATTAATTTACATAAGTATAAACATTGGGGGGGAAAAAAAAACTTTAACTTTGCCAGTCAAAGCATGATCTTTTGGCAATACTGGAGCAGAGCTTTGGAAGTCAACAATTTGTCAAAGAGAAACTGCAGCCTCACTTAGATGGTTGCCTTACTTGCAGAAATTAAAATCCTTCTCCTGTATCTAGTCATCTGGCTCAACTTTGTGCAAGATTTAGCTTCATGTTAGACACAGCTACAGATGAAAACGAGGGCTTTCAACATTTGAGCTTCTGCCAGTTAAATCCTGTAAATATTTATTCGTTTCAGAGAAAATCATTTTGGTGAATTTAAGTCCATCCCATTGTCTGTTTTAAAAAGCAAGGGCTATCGCTGTACTTTGTGGTTCAAATGGGCACTTATACATCTTGCTTTGAGAAACAGTTATAATCTTTTTTCAGCCATCTCTTTCAGGGTATAGTTTTTGTATAGCCAACCTGCATGTTTGTGTGCAAAACTCGTCTTGTTTATTTTTAGCTCTGCTTCTGCCCACCTACTTAAAAGGCTGTCTCAGAAAGGAAGTTAATAATGTCCAGTGGGAACAGGAGAAGAGCTACTGCCTTAGACTGCAGGGACGTACACAAGCTATATGTTAGGAAAGTTTTCCTAATGGTAGCGATAGTTAAGTGGAGGAGTGGATTGCCAACAGAAATCACTTTCCTGGACATTTTCAAGGATAGAAAGTGTCTGTTGGGACAAATTTAGGTATTGCTGATCCTGCTTTAGGGTAGGAGGAGGGACCAAAAGACCTCATGAAGACCCTTCCAGACCTATCTTTTATGATTCTCTGTCTGTCTTTCTCAGGTTATTGAATATGCCCATTATCACTGTTCTTACTTCCTTTTCCTAACTTATTTTTTAAATACAAAAATAAAATTCTTCTCAGGACCAAATTATTCCTTAAGGCCTGCTGTTGAATAGTAAATATAGATATTCCAATCACACCAGTGCTGAGCAATTCTTTCATGTACTATAAATGTTATTTCATTGCTAGCATTTTGAAATTATGATCTGACTGCTGCCAGCCATGCCATGCTTGACTCTCGGTATGTGATCTTGTACTATCTGGTTTAGTTTGCTAAGGGGAGTTCAGCTGATGTATTAAATCTGCCATGCAGAAAAATCACAGGCATAAACAGAGACGTGCGTTTGCACAAAATTCAGTTTTGAGTCTGTAATGTCCAATATAACAAGACAAGCAAACAGGGAACAATAATTAAGTTAATTATTCATAATAATTTTCTGTTCTGATCAGCTAGAAGTGCAATATTCTTTCACGGTAAAATGCTGGAGCCCCTTTAGAAAAAAAATGGAGAAAGTTAAAATAGTGTATTTTTCTTTAGTTTTAATGTGAAATTACAAGACAAGCACTGTTTCTGCAGACATGCTTTGGGATCTTCTGTTAAATTGCATCATGTTAGGGTGAGAGAGAGATGTGAAAGTGACTAACTGTTCTGCCCTTACAAATAAAAGGCACTATTAATATCTAAGTCAAACTGATGCCCAGTCATTTGTTTCTTGTATTTTCTTGTGCTTGTATTACTGCTAAAATGGAGTAACTTTCAACTTATTTTAGTAAGTCTCTGCTGGCTTGGGAGCAGTATGGGGTAAAGGTTAGGGGCAGGGAGCAGCAAAGCAAGTGTATGAAGTGTGGAAGTAGGGCAGCATCAAATACCGCTCTGCTCCCAGCGACACACATGAATGGAAGTTTATCTGAAGAGACTTGACTTTTAACAATCTCCTCTCCTCCTAATGAAGTTATAATTTTTTTCAGGAGGGGAGAAATTAGGGAAAATCTTTAAAGACTTTCTTATATTGTGCCTGCTTGCTTATTCATTGTACACCACAAAGACAGAAAACCATCATGCTGTCACTGCTTGTGTTATTTGCTGGTGTGAATGAAATATTATTATTGAAAGCACCTTTGCAGCAGCTACTGAGTTCCTGTGAGAGATTTCTGTGGTTGCATATTTAGCTGAATTGCACGGCAATTTCCCATTCCCCTCCAGGAGGGCTGTGCTACCTGACCAGCCTGCACCCCAGCTGCCCAGCAGCTTTGCCTGAAGCAAGCCCCGGGACTGCAGAAAGCACTAACCGGTTTTGTCATCCCCGAATGCCAACAGCCACATCCAGAGCACCTAAATCCTTCCCTTTATTTGAGTGACGTCGGGGTGACACCCATGCTTGGGTTGTGTCTGTGCAGCTCTGCATAGTGACAGTGATGTATCATGCTAAAGGCAAGCTCACAATCTTTCAGGACTAGTATATAAATCTCTCCTGGTTTATATCTGAAAATTGTTATTGCAAATCTGTGAGAAGCTTGAATTACTCTACACTTAAAAGGAAATTTATAAAACATCTTTTAGAACGTAGTCCTCCTTTGGCTAGTCCTAAAAATGTTCAAAGTTATTCTTTATTACTTTATCACACCAAAATAGGCATAATATAGACATTTATTAAAACTCTCTCTTGTAATACATTTAGATGTTCAAAAAACGTGTAGATGTGGCACTTCAGCATATGGTTTAGCAGGCATGGTGGTGTTGGGGTGACAGTTGGACTAGATGACCTTTTCCAACCTATCATTCTGTGATTCATAATAATATTTATTACTCACTGCATGACAAAAATTGGAAAATGTATTTCGTTTATTACTTTTACTCTTTGTTTTACAAAACTTAAAACTGCTACTTAGCTTTTATCACATTTAGAGAAATAACGTGGTTCTGAACTTTGCATAAATCTCAAAACCAAGGATATATACATAATGCAGAAAGCTTACAACCGCTCTGGGTGAAATGATGTCAATGACAACATCGACTGAGTCATGACTTCATCTCATAATATTTATGTTTGTAGCAGTGATAGAAATATTTATAAAAGCTGGAATTTGGAGGGGGGGGAATTTCTGACTTTGAAAAGGTCTCTTTTCCTTATTCTAGTGGGATGTAGCCAACATGTCATTCAACCATACTCATGAAGTTGCAGTCAAAGATGTTAGAAATCTCAGAAACGCTGGCAGAGTCTAGTCAATAGGGTTCAACCTAAATGTCTAGCCATGGATTTTAGGCTGGTGCAGGATCTGTTGGACTCATCTCAGTCATGTGGCTGTAAGAGCTGTGAGACAACAGGGCTTTGGCAGAGATTTTCTGCTCAGACTTGTTTGAAATGTTGGTGAGTCAGGCTGTGCCACTGCAGTTGTTCAGTCATTTACTGTTGGGTAGAATGTCATTTCTGGCAGAGCAGTATCTCTCTGTCTGTTACTCCCCCCTCCCCCCGTCCGTAGAGATTATTTGATCTGGGGCACAGATGAATTGCTGTTTACTTGTGATGAACAAATTTCAATTGAGAGGGAGTGGATGATGCCTTATTCAAATAAGATGTAAGACTGACAGTGGTTGGAATTCATGTCAGCACTATGTCACTATTTCTGCTGTCCCTTTCTCCTTTCTTCTCTCTCTCTTTTTCTTTTTTAAGTGATTCCTTAATATTCCTGAGTAATAACCCTACTACTTAGCTAAATATCCTTTCTCCATTAAAAGAACCATGATTTGCATGAAGACTACCACATCACCATACCTTCACACAGACAGAATGACCTTCTGACTATCAACTATTTATGTATTTCCAAGTCCCTACTTCTTATTTTCTTTCCTTTTTTAATGAATTTCACACCTGTGAAAATAATGAGTGTGCAGCATTCCATTCTGCTTTCATTTATGATAGCCCTGATCCTAACACACTCTCCTGAAAAGGTTTTCATCAGTGACGATTTAATTATTAACCTTTCTCACTAGTCCTGTTACTAATATCATCCTTGTGAGTCTTTCACAGTTCTTCTATCCCACAGTTTCTAGTCCCAGCTAGAGCTGGTCTGCTGCTAGCACTCCTGGATCCTTCTCTTTGCCTCTTTTTCTCTCCAGGGAGGCATGCAGCTTGTGTTGGAAGATGGCTATGCCTTCCTTCGTTTCGGTGCTCCATTGCTACCACCGTACAGGTGATAATTAGATGCACTCAGTCATGCTTCCAGCTATCTTTGGAGAGATTTCCTGGGCATCTGGGTTTGCTCCCCACTCCAGTTCTCTGGACAGAAGTTGCCTCAGTGGCTCACGACAGCAGCCTGGCAGCCGATGTGCCCTCGCCATCAGCCAGCAGTCAGGCATCCCTTGCACACTGATCCCTGTGGAAACACATGTGAACGCTGGGGAGGCTTTATCCTATCAGCTCTAATTGTCCCTTCTCCAGAGAAGTTAATTGGATTCATTCTATCTCTGTGATGACTGCGGTATCTGCCTGAGCGTTTTGCCTCTGGCAGAAGATTGACAAGCTCTCATTTTCTATTGCAATTGCGTGTTGCAACTATACTTCCTTCCCCTGTTCTCGGAATCAGTATGTCCACATAATGGTAGCTTGTTATTTAATGTAACTAGTTCCCTTAAGGCCAACAGCCCAAAGAATAATAAAATGGCCCATTTGAAGTTCATACAAACAATGAATCACCTGAACAGCTGTCTCTTTAAAAACAGGGCTGTAGTTTGATGTTGATGTCGCGGAGACTCTTCATCTTTTGAATATTTTTTCAGATTGTATGTTTTATTTTATGTACCTCCTTTAAATGGTGTACATAATAGACAACAATAAATAGTACACAGACAAAGAATCTTTAACAAATATTTTTAAAGAAGAGAATGAAATAAAATTGACATATAAAGTAATACTTAAAACACTGATTTTAGAACTTCTTGATGCTGATTTGCAAGCCTGTTTTACAATATTTTCAATTATCAATATTTTATACAAAATCTAATTCCTTCTCATAAATAGAATCTTTATATTTCTAGAGAGGAAAAGTAAAATTAATCTTTTTTGTAGATAAAAACAGGTAAAAGCTTGCTTTAGAATTGAATCTTACCATTTTTTATTGTACTATCTTGCATTTCACAATTGCTCCCTCTGTTTTTATCATAGGCAGCACTGAAGCCAGCCAGAATGGGAAGGTTAGATCTGATCCAGGTTAGATCTGACATGAATGTAAATCCCATGCCCTGCTCCCTGGGCTACCCACTGCCCCCTGTACAGGCCTGAGATAGCCACTGGGAGGGCTTCCCGCTCCATGGAGAGGTATGCACCCTACTCGAAATGAACACTGTGTTTTTCCCTAAGGCAGGAGGCTTAGTAGGAAAATGATTGTCGAGTGTTTCTCTGAAAGTCCTTGGGAATGCTATGCAACTGGGATCTGGGTCCTCAGTACTGCATTCTGCAGTGAGTTGTTTACAAATCTCAAGTGTAGCATTTAAAATTTTAGCTACGGAGAGTTTTTTGTCCCCCCCAACATAGCACATACAAAGTTTTAAATGTCAGCCTCCTACCCAACACAATGGGATGATAACCTCTGCCATGAAATAATCAAGATGCTTGTTAAAAACATTATCTTGCCACTGTTGTTCCAAGCTCTTTTGAATTCAGACAAATTTAAGAGCTTTCTCTTCCATGAAATGATACCCTAAGGTTAATTATAGTTCAGGAGCACTCTAAGGTACGATTTGGCTGCTCGGTGTTCCTCAGGTCTAAAGAGAGCGAGGGGTGCACCTGGCACGAGCGCCTGGCTTGCGCCGTTCCCGTAGGGAAGGGGAGGATCAGTCCAGCAATTAAAATGAAGGACTGCAATTACAAAACTCTAGGGTGCGGTCCCTCCCCCTTTTTCTGCCAGAGGGGAGCAGGGCGGTGGGAGAGCCTGGCCCTGACACCTACGTGCGGTGCCTCCGCGGCAGGCCGGCTGTGGCCGAGGGAGTGGGAGCCGAGGGAGGAGTGCTGGGCTCCCCAACGCTGCTGCTCCTGGCCTGGCCCCTTCCCAGCTGCGGACATCAACCTGCCTCCCACTCCGGGTAACGAGGGATGCTAACACTCACCTCCTGCACATCGGGATGTCAAGAGGATTGATTCATTACAGCTAGTGCAGCAGTTACAGAGCCTTCTAAAGAGGGTGCAGAAGTGCTAACACAGTCATCACTAGTCATCGCCCCCTTGCTCTCGGCTCCCGTTTTGTAATCCTGAAGCATTTCCTTGTGCTTGCCAAGATGCCTGGGAAGAGCCCCACCATACTGCGAGCACATGGGAAAGAAGTTGAATCATCCTCGTACTTCCCTGCCGGCGGAAGAGCTGCAAAGGCTGGCGAGACCTCAGCCAGGGATAGAGGGGTCAGTTCTTGTAGTTCCTCCTCCTATGTGCTTCCCAATTCCATCCTGCAGCGGGGATGCTCTCCTCTCTTTCCACCTGCTGTACGTATTTTCTCTCCCTGTGAAATGTGAAAGCCCAAAAGGGAGCATACTATACCTAAGAGTAGCAGTAATTCACATTGCATTTTGCTGTGTCTGTTGAAATTCATAGGTATAATCTTCTCATAACCTGACACATCTACCTCTCTCTGACCACCTTGCAGCCCACACTAATTGCTAACATATGTCCCAGAGGTGGTTCAGATACTTTCACAGGGGGTAAGCGGTAGGTAGGCATGCTTCCCTTCAGCTAGTCCTACCTCTCTTCCTTCCTCTACGCCCTGCCTATGTACACGAGTGCACGGCTTCCCACTCACATCTATATAAATTTTCTTTGTATTTGTTACCCTTCACAGTATAGCAGAAGGGAATCTTAAAATGCTTTCTTTTTTCCCACAGGGAAGGCCTTCAGAGCTAGGAAAAGATATTTTAATACCTCTCAGAGCCTGAGCTGCCATGGTATTTGCTGCACAGGGAAGCAAGCACACCACACACTGAAAATCACAGCCTGGCGGAGTGGAGGGGGTTCCCACTCTATGCTCTGTGCGTGCCTATTCCTGGAAAACCTGTGAATTATCTGATGAAAAGCCATTTGGAAGGCTGAGAGAATCACTTGTCTCTGTTACTGTCTCCTTATTTCTCTTCTTTGGTGAGGGTAGACAGCAGCATCGATGGTCCCTTACTGACAACAGCCTAATCACCCACTAAGAGCATGGTGCTGCCGGGGACAGTAAGACCCACATGAGCTGGTGGAGGAGCAGTTTTCTACTTACATCCCAAGATCTTAGTGCACTCACAACAGAGAGGATTATCAGTGAGCTTCTCACAGCCTGCTTATGAAGAATATTGATCCATTTTCTTCTACTGAGTTAAAGCTTGATTTTTTACCATTTGGAAAGGCAGGGCTGGGCACATTAACTTAAGCAGAAATTGTCTAAAAGTTGAGGAAAAAACATGACTTAAACATTTTGATAGACCTCCAGCAAAACTCGACGATTTGACCTGCTAAACATCTAGCAATTACCTATCTAATTAATTACCTGCTTATCTTTAGTTAAAAACAACTTTTTAATTTTATGTAGCATTTTCCTGTTACTGGGTTTGTTCTCATTAGTGAGTAGTGAATAGCTGTACAAACAAAAACCTGCCTTCACGTATCCAAAGTTCTTCCTTCCTGCTATAAATGGATATTTAGCATAGCTATCTGTAGTGAAAGGAGCAAGATTGGCAATACAGCCATTGAGAGTGTATAATTGTGTTGGGCTTTTCTTTGGTTTCTACTTTCAAATAGCTTTATTCTTCAAGAATATTGAAGTAACGTTTTTACCAATTTCCTGGTTTCTGCAAGGAAGGAAATATCCTTTTTCAAATCACAGTGCTGACCTGCCCTTTCTAGTCACTAAGAAAAATACTTTCATTCATGAAAAGCACATTAAAAAGCTTTAAATCCTACCATTTTTGTGATGATATGCTGAATGCTATGAAAGCAAATCGCCCTATGAATCCTAATTAATTGGAAATCCGGTCCACAATTCATCTGGGCTGTAAAAATCACAGTGTATTCTAAGATATAGTAGAGGGGCAGCATCTTTTTTATACGCTTTCTGTTTCTTGAGTCCTTGAACTTTGAGTTTGTGTACTTTCTTCATCAACTCAGAAAACTCGAGGATTTTTTTCCTTTAACTAGAAAGGTTTTACAAGCCTCATGAGATGAGCTTTAAGAAAAACATAATGCATTGCAGAAGCGTAATAAGTAGCAATCACTGACAGCAGTAGATTATTCCTCCCTCTAGTGGCTGCCTGGCTGGCTCCAGTGAGAATGAATAGAGATCTTTATTAACATCTCAAGGAATTATTCCATTAGCTTAGCTACTGCGAACTTACTTTTTTCAGGCTAGCATCCTCCAGCTCCCTGCCTACTTGGTAATCCTCAGTGCCTCAGTGCACACATCTGTGACTATGTTACGTGCGCAGCCTTTCAGCTTTTCAAGGCCACATTTCTACAGTGTTGTCAAGCTTTCCCAGTCCTTTCTGTACATTATATTACATGATTTCCAGTAGCAGAAGAAGAAGGTTGCCCACTTCTATTGTGTTTCTGTGGTTCCATACACTACATGACACCAAATCCAGGTAATATATCACTGCTGATCTCTGATGTATGATGACTGAAACTGAGAAAGTGATGAATTTGAGGCAGCGTATTTTGTCTAGTCATGATGCAGTTCCGCCTACCTGGATGTGTCAGTGCGTGCGCATACACCAGTGGGCAGCTCAGGCATGTTCATGTCATTAAGAGAGACCAAACACATCCCTTCATGGATAGTTCAGGAAAACGTAAAGGTGTCGCAGGGCTGGAATGCTCCACTTAATTTGCGTAGCAGGACACCCTATCTGCTTCATCAGAGGGACAAAATTCGGTTGGTTGACAAATTGGCCCTTACCTGGCACATCACAGGCGAAGTCAGAGTCCCAGGACGCTGAGCAGACCTTTGAAATTGGCCCTCTGCATCCTGCCTGCAAGCAAAGACATTCTGGTGTTCACATATCATCAGATAGGTCTCTGCCCTATTGCTGCTGACAATAAGAAATGGATTAATGCATTATCATAATGTTGCTGTTTTCCTGATCAAGGTGACAAAAAAATTCTGAGCAGTAAAAATAGCTGCTATAAGTAAAACAGCCATTTAAGGAAGAGGTCATCTAAGGAAGAGGGTACTTACTCATATGACTCAAATTATGTAACTTTAGGGCAAAATTGCAGCCCCCCTCACGAGTTGTGAGCCTGGAGAAAGTAATATAGGTTTCATTATGCTTTGCTTAAAATTGACATTTTAGGCATTAAACTTTTCCATAGCTCACTGAAGTTTTATTAGGTTGGAGATCTTTTCAAGGAGTTCTGTCTTACCTCAGCAAAACCATTGACTTGAGATGATATTGTAAATTACCATCCACGGTCAATAACGGTTTTAATTGAAAAACGCATTTGTTCTAAAGTAACTTTTGACCATCACACCAAACATTTTTTACTCTTTATTAACCATCTATTCCACTTTATATGCAATATCTGTCTCTGGGGCTGAAGTTTATCACTGCGGTCATTCTGTCAGCTTTGCTTTCAGTAATATAATAAAAATACGGTGCCGCAATTCTCTTCCATTGCAGAACCTCAGTCATGTTTGCTAACTTTATTTCAGCATCACAAAGCCACCTGAGAAATGCTGTAGGGAAGTAGTAACATACCTGTTTGCTGAGCCTGAGAGTTTATATGACTTCTCCTCCAGGTCACACAGAAAATTTCTGTCAACACTGAAATCTGAACCCTTGAGCCACAGTCGGTTGCCCGTGGTTTTAAATGCCAGGTAGAAGTTATTTATCCAGAAAATTTTAGAGTTTAACTTTCCTTTTTTATTTTTTCTGTTATGGTATTTTAAACAAAAACATAGATATCCAGGTATTTTCATCTTCTGTGTAGGACAGGAGGCCATCTTCCACTTCACCATGCATCTTATCATCATGTTTTGAAAAAGAGAGAGTTTTTTCTTTTCATTCACAGGTGGTTGGTTAGTCTGTGATTTATACAGCATAGACCACACACTGTTAATCAGTCCTCTGTAAGGAACTAGCTTTATTCCTTTCCCTATACAAACACAGAAGTTTGGGCATATTTTTTCCTCTGATCTTGCTGATTTTTTTTGCTTTAGTTTTTCATTGGAAAAGAGCAGTGTCCCAATACAGTAAAGCATATATTTTAATTCTAAGTATGATGATTAAATTCAAAGAAATATTTGGAAACACTTAGGAATGCCTACTTCTGCAGGACAAGAATCCAGCTGACTTTCTGAGAAGTGAAAGGCTTTCTTCATTTAAAATGGGGCGCAAAATCCCAACCCTGAAGAACATCCACTCTTTGGAAATATTTTTTACATCCTCATTGTCTCTCTCTGAATCATTGCACTGGACACTAACAGCGTGATGAATGGCATGATAACTGGTTCAACATTCCTTTACTCCCAGACCCAAATAAATATTTCAGGATATATCTTTTTCATGGGATTAAAAGATATTTATTTTGAATAATTACAAAAAAAAAATTCCCTTTCAGTGCCCAGCTGGGTTTGACACTATTATACAGGCTTCTCAAGACTTTTTTTTCCTTTGTTCTCTCATACTCCAAAATACAATTAGTTCTGCTTTATCAGGATTCATTCCGTACAAGTTTGGCCCAACGATAGCCTGTAACACAGGAGGCATCTGGTTTTGAAAAAAGGAAAAAAACATGTAAAAAAGTGTTAAGCATAATTTTATGTCTTTTGAGCAAATTTCTATTTATCAGAAAAGTTTACATAATGAAAATCAACTGCAGACTTCCACCTCGTGTTATTCAGTGCTTTGGCCCTGTTTATAAAACCATCGACAAGCCAGCTTGCCCAGACGACATTATATTTCAAACGTACCTGAAACAACAGGGTCTCACTTCATGTCGTATCTCAGTACAGCAGATAGTTCTTTTCGTAATCACTGCAAAACAAAACTGGAAAGAGTTTGGAGTGGAGAGAGTTATAAAATACTAATGGACAGCTGGGTTTTTTTAATTATCTGGGTTTCTTTTGAGGGATTTCATTTGATGTGAAAGCACCTGAAGGGAAAGTGGTATCAGCTTCTTTTTTCCGAGGAATAGCTCTGGTAAAGTTACATGGAGGAAAAGTCACCCTGCTCCTGGGCTATCACTTTTTCTGTGAATATCAGTGATGAAGGGGAAAATCTCCTAGAGCAGCAGAGACTGCTGCCCAGAGAATCAGTAGAGAATTTGCCAGAAACTCTACTGCACAACATTATTTTTTCATTTACGTGTATTCTAGGCATTACTTTAAATAAAATTATAGGAGAAAAGTTAGTATTGCCAGCTTCTTTGGTGTGACAGAAGAAGTTGCAGGGTTTTATTTTAGTCAATGATAACTCTTACTTGAACAGTTTCCTCCAAAATCTTTGCGGGTTTTTTTTTATCGCAAAGGGATGGCTACAAGTCCTATCTAAGCTCCAAGCTATACTTATTCAGATGTAGCTGGAGAAACTGGCTGTAGAGTTACCCAGGAGGTCTTCTCACCCCCCTCTCAGCCCCTGTGCTGTCAGGAGTAGCTTGGACTTCAAGACACCACCTCCCTAGTGTCTGCAGAGAAGCACAATGTAACGTTAGAAGCACTTGCTTAGAAAAGAAGAAAAAGCAGTCTTCTCTTCAGGCACTTTAACAGCTTAGTGTTCTTCAAATACACACCAGTTAAGAGGACACTGAAATAGCCACTTAGTAAGAGTGCACATATGATCATTCAAAAATAACCCATGAAGAGAAAACGGGAGAGAAAATCCACAGTCACCACTAGCACATGTTACAGTCCAGGTCAAGAATTTTCAAGTGTTATCAAGAAAGTATGCATGCCCGCAGCAGGTGAGATACTCAAAGTACTGGTCAGGTAGCATGATTTGCCCTATATTGAATCTTGCTTTCTCAAACATTCATCTGGAGGTAGTGCTGCTACAGAGAGATGCAAGAAGGTGAGCTCAGCCCCTTAGCTTAGTCAGACTTGGGATTTTTCACTTCTCCCATGCAGAGTTACTAGCCTACCCTCCTCATTGCTTTAAAATCTACTTACTTTTCAGAGTTCTCCAACAGTTTGGTTTGTGTTGCACATCTGTACAGCTGGTGTTGAATCTGCTTTTTTTTTTAGTAGGTATCTGAAGCTTTTGAAATGGCAGAAGACTGAATAGGAAGTGGAAAAATGATGCATATGTAACATGCATTTTTGGAAAATGCAGGTGGCTGCTTATTTATGTGAAGGTTTTGGAGTAATGGTGTTGACTTGCAAAACTAAGACTTGTTCCTAATCTCAGTGGGAGATGTTTATACAGATCTAGCCCAGATGTTTGGAAATGCCTTTCTGAACCAGGTGACTCAGAAGCAGGCACATGGCAAGGGCTTGCAGGCTCAGGCCACGCAGATGTGTGGGTGACCACCACCTGGTTTCAGGCCCATGTGGAGTTGAGGACACTTAACACTGAAAATGTATTGCAGTTTGTCAGGAAAAATTGCTCTTAAATAAACACTGCAGTGATATTCAATAGCAAATACTTTTTTAGTATTTACTGGAAAACATTATTTGTAGATAAATACTGCCAATATTGTAAGTTGGAGTAGCACAAGAAGACTTTCAGTTATGGGAAGTCTGCCCAGAAGATGCCTTTTAGCTGAGCTGGAGCGCTATCCTCCCACTCCTGGGAGCAAGCCAGAGCTCCTGCATAAATCGTGGTGCTAAGCAGAGAGGGCTGGTTGTGCAGCCAGCTCAGCACACCGCCGGGTGATGTTCCTGAAAAGTAACTGCTTTCCTCCTGCGATTTGGCAGAGAGGTGTAATTCTTGGGTTTTCCCACTGGCAGAATTAATCAAACTTTTAATGTATGAATGAAGGAGACCTGAAAATTAAATAAAGCAGGTGAGGTCCGAGCTTGTGGAGACTATGATTTTTGTAGAATAGCACAAGGACTGCAACAGGAAATATCTTGATCCCAGATACCCTGAGGTTAAAAAAAGAAAAAAGCTGTCTGTCAATATTCTGAGCAGGAGTAAGATTACTATTAATAGACACTGAGACTCAAACTTCAGTTCACACCACGAATGTGTCAGGAATTACAGATCCACAGGTATGCGAGAGGATGTTTTGCGTATGTTACCAGACACCCAAGAGTAGGAGAATGACAGTGTGATTTGACTCATTTGTGATAATAGCAGCAATTACAGAAGTGGCAGTGAAGTGGTCCATGTCCAATGTCAAAAGTTGTGCCTGAGTGGACCTGGAGGCATCTCCTTTCCTCCTTCTTGGAGGGCTTGCCCTCAAACACATGCTCTCAGGTGGCTGGCTGGCAGACCAAAATGCTTGAATTACTAGTATAAGAGTTTAATCTGAACAGACTGTGGATGACTTTTAAGTCTCACCAGAGGGGAGAGGTGGCACAGAATTATTTAGGTTGGACAAAACCTTTAAGATCATCAAGTCCAACTGTCCACCTAACACTGCCAAGTCCACCACTAAGCCATGCCCTAAGCACCACATCTACAGGTCTTTTAAATACCTCCAACGACGGTGACTCAATCACTCCCCTGGGCAGCCTGTTCCAATGCTTGACAACCATTTCGGTGAAGACATTTTTCCTAATATCCAATCTAAACCTCCCCTGGTGCAACTTCAGGCCATTTCCTCTCATTCTATTACTGGTTAGTGGGGAGAAGAGACTGATACCCACCTCACTACCTTTCAGGTAGCTGCAGAGAGCGAAAAGGTCTCCCCTCAGCCTCCTTTTCTCCAGGCTAGTCAACCCCAGTTCCTTCAGGCACTCCTCATAAGACTTGTTCTCTAGACCCTTCACCAGTTTCATTGCCCTTCTTTGCATGCGCTCCAGCACCTCAATGTCTTTCTTGTAGTGAGAGTCCCATAACTGAACGCAATATCTGAGGTGTGGCCTCACCACTTCTTCTGGTTTCAGCTGGGATAGAGTTAATTTTCTTCCAGTAGCTGCTGTGTTTTGGATTTAGTGTGAGAACAATGCTGATAGCACTGGTGTTTTTAGTTGTTGCTATGAAATCCATTACTTTCTCCAGTTTCCCATATTCAGCTAATGAGCAGGTGTGCAGGAGCTGGGAGGGAGCACAGCCAGACAGATAGCCCAAGTTGGCCAAGGGAAATATTCCATACCATGGATGACAATCACAGTTTAGGAATGGGGTTTGGCCAGAGAGCAGGAATCCTTTTTTTTTCTTTCTCTTTTCTGGGAGTTTGGATCCACACTTGTGCAGGAGTTCACACTTTTCCAGGAGTTCAGTGTTTTTTGGGGATTTCATGAAATTTGAGAAAATCTGCGATTTCCAGGTTCTGCAATTGCTGCTTGGGGACTGGCTGCAAATTGGTCATCAGGTGATGAGAAAAATTGTGTTGTATACAGTTAGTTTTGCATATTCCTTATTATTATCATCATTATTAGTATTTACTTTATTGTCTTATTAAACTGTCTTTATCTCAACCCACAAGTTAACTTTTTGTCCAGTTCTCCTCCCCATCCTGCTGGGGGGGAAGGGGAGGGGTGACTGAGCAGCTGTCTCGTGCTTAGTTGCCAGCTTCCAGATTAAATCACACCACCAGCGCCGAGAACAGGGGCATGATCACCTCCATACTCCTGCTGGCCACGCTGTTCCAGATACAAGCCAGGATGCCGTTGGCCACCTTGGTCACCTGGGCACACTGCTGGCTCACATACAGCCGACTGTTGACCAACACCCAAGATCCTTTTCCGCCGGGCAGCTTTCCAGCCACTCCTCCCCAAGCCTGTAGTGTTGCATGGGGTTGTTGTGACCGAAGTGCAGGCCCCAGCCTTTGGCCTTGTTGAACCTCACACAGCTGGCCTCGCCCCATCGACCCAGTCTGTCCAGATCCCTCTGCAGAGCCTTCCTGCCCTCCAGCAGATCCACACTCCCACCCAACTTGGTCTCATCTGCAAACTTACTGAGGGTGCACTTGATCCCCTCATCCAGATCATGGATAAAGATGTTAAACAGAACTGACTGCAATACTGAGCCCTGGGGAACACCGTCTGTGACTGGCCGCCATCAGGATTTAACTCCATTCACCACCACTCTTTGGGCCTGGCCATCTAGCCAGTTTTTTACCAAGTGAATAGTATGCCCATCCAAGCCATGAGCAGCTAGTTTCTCCAGGAGAATGCTGTAGAGAATGCTGTCAAAGGCTTTATTAAAGTCCCAGTAAACAACCTCCACAGCCTTTCCCTCGTGCACTACACAGGTCATCTTGTCATAGAAGGAGATCAGGATAGTCAAGCAGGACCTGCCTTTCATAAACCCATGCTGACTGGGCCTGATCCCCAGGTTGTCCTGTACTGCCACATGATGGCACTCAAGATGATGTGCTCCACAACCTTCCCCAGCACTGAGATCAGACTGACAGGCCTGTAGTTCCCCAGATCTTCTTTCCAGCCCTTCTTGTAGATGGGCTTCACATTTGCTAACCTCCAGTCAACTGGAACCTCACTGGTTAGCCAGGACTGCTGGTAAATTATTGAAAATGGCTTGGTGAGAACCTCCGCCAGCTCCCTCAGTACCCTTGGCTGAATCCCATCTGGCCACATAGATTTGCGTGCATCTAAGTGGTGTAGCAGGTCACTGAAGTAACCAAGAACGTAACATGATGTGCGCTCAGGTAGGTGATCCTGGCCTTACAGAGGGGAGCTGAAGGAGCACCTTCTGCAGGAAGGAGGGTTTGACTTTTGTGCCAGCAAAGAGGGAGTGCATTAAAGCGGTGGTGGAGGGCTTTAATAGGGAGAGCACCACAGAATTCATCCTCACCCCAGCATGGGCCAAAGGGCTCCATGCAGGGCTGCAGGCACGGGTGACCTGCTCAGGCCCTCCAGCAGTGTTCATTCTTAGTGCTATACCATATCAAGGCAAGAGCTTTTCCAGTTTGCATAAATATATCTCTCTGTTGGTGAGCAGCACTTGTTCCTGGGATTATTATTGTCAGCCCAAAGGAGACTCATGCTGACAAAGCAAGAGCCTTGTGTCACACCTTTGGTCTAGGTTCAGACAACTTTTCCTCAAACAAGAATCTCCAAAAACAATTTAAGCCTGTAGTCAGTAAGACTGGCAATAGGGGACACTTCGCAAGCTGGGCACTCATGACGATGTTCTACCTTACCCTGCTTAGGTGTGACAAGAGACGATGCATTTCTCTTCTAATGTAAACAAAAACTGTGTGGTGGTGTACAGAAATGGCCTTACCCTGGCATCACTGGGTTGAGCTGGTTCAGCAGGGCTGAAGTGTTTCTACGCTTCAGCGTCTTTTCACTCTGCAGGGTGGAAAAGAAGAGCGCTCACAACTACTCCCCCCACACACACTCCCACATGGGAATCGTCACCAGCATGTAGACCAGATTTCTGATTAAAGAGAATTGTATAATGTCTGTCTGCATCATCTTCCATCTGCTTCTTTTACCAACTCAATTGCATATGACATTATGTGCCCCTTCATGCTGTGCTCTGGTTCTTTTGCCATGTCTAGAAAGCAGGGAGAGGATACAGCACATCAATGGCAAAGGAAAGGTTCCTTCAGTTCTTTAGCCTGTTTTTTGACTGTACACAGCACCTCAGAGGATATTTGAAATAAAGGGGAAGCCTTTTTTTAAAGTATATGTGAATTTTTATGCAGTAGCCAGCTTTGTTTGCTAGCCTTTTAAACTTATTAAGGGTTAAATATGCGCTTGAAACATGTTCACACAACCTCAGCACCCCCACACCCCAAAAAGAAATAAAACAACCCAACGCTTCCATGTCCTTTGAGAGGGAAGCGGGTTTATAATAAAATCACAAAGAAGTGGTTTCATGGCTGATTCAGAAGCTGGCAGACGTGGACAGTTTTAAAAGGGACTGGGCTTTTTAGAAGCATTTGCTACTAAAAATGTTGATCCAGTTCCTGCTGCCCTCTATCAAACAAACAGGAGCTCTCTGGCAGGACACCATGTACTCACTCAAAAAACCCACAACAGCTGGAGACAGACACGTTAGAGAGCTGCGTGACACCAAACTGTGTGGACTTCTGGGTTTATCTTTTTTTTTAAGTACTTTCCTCTGAAGTCCTATTGGAGTCTGTAAAATCATGCAGAGAGACAAATACACCATACTGCGGTTCCTGCCCCTGCTCACCCTGTGACAAACCTTGTGACACTGGCATGTCCCATGCGGCTTTGTGGTATATGTTGCCTGGTCCATGCAGTGAAGACAATTTGTAATCTGATCAGTGGAATTTTTTTCTAAAAGAAATTAAGCAGTTGCCAATTTTGTGCTGATAACCTTGAATTGCTCTTCAGCAGATAAGCTTTTGCTGATTGTCTGTAAGTTTTAGATTTTTCTTTCTCACACTTGGCTCTTTAGCAACACACTAAGGACTTGAAGAGAGGTTTTATTATTTTTTAGCTTCAAGGTGGGAAATCCCCATGAGAAGGTTCGTTTGATTATAAAGAAAAACAGAAAAAGAGATCTTCAAAACCTATAAAAAATCCCTGGTGAGGGGGAAGAATCCTCGAAACTGTTTATACGCTGCCCTTGTGTCTGTCGGTAGCATGGCAGATTTGTGCTCGCTGCACTGAAACAGCAGCAGAACATAGGTATCAACATGATCGAGTTACCCCACCCTGGTGACACGTATCATGACCAGGGTCAGACAGATGCACTTGAATGACTTTGTTCTGTACGTGTTCCTCCTCGATGTCCTTCTGTGTTTGCCTTGTGTCAGACTGCACTGGATTATTCTACCTTCTAGCAACACTAAAATGCAAATAAATTTAAGCATAGAAATGGGCGTTGGATGTGCCCACAAGCCACACCAGAGGTGGGGCATTCAGCCTAGGATAATTAAGCCCCAGGGAACTAAGCGGTCCGTTGTAGGCTACAAAAGTGAGAGGTGGGATATTTAGCAATAGTAGTGGTTTCAAAGTTTATTTTTTCTTGGTTTTGGGTTGTGTGTGGTGTGTTGTTGGGGCTTTCTCTTTGTCTGAAGGCAAATTTTAGCACACTCTTCTGCTGGATTACAGAAGTATTCAGGACATGCTTCTGGACTTTGACTTTGTTCTGCTTTGTCATTTTCTTGTTGGCATAGCACAGCACCCATCTGGCACAACACACTGCTTTGTACTATGAATCTGAATGCTGAGCTTGCAGAAGACAGTATGGTCTTAGGACTGTTTTTCATTCTAACACTTTTTTATATTGTGTCTGGCCTAAAGAGGAAAAAAGCAGCCATCATCAGTCTTGTTTCTCCTTTTTTTAATTCAGAAATGAAATATGGTAAATGAAAGTGTTTTTCGTAGAGAGCACACATAAAACAGAGTGCATTGTGCTTTCCTAAATTAAGAAGAAATATTTGAAACTAAACTTGTCTGTTCTTGTATATCCCTGTTGTCTGCATTCTCTTTGGCATTTGAAAGCTGCTTTGAGGGCAAAGGAACTCTTCCAGGAACATATTCAAAGCTATTTCACTTTTAGTCTGATAACACTGGGTTTTAAACCTTTAATATATATTTGAATGAACAAGATTATGGCCAGCATATACAGGTGAGAAATGACAAGGCAGTATGTAAAGGTAGTGTATAGCTTTCCTTCCCACTTCATTCATCATGGACCATCATCTGAGTCGGACACCAGGCTAAGACTATTCCCTACCTCTGTCTCAGCCTTCCCTGCACAAACCAGAGCAAATCCGCTAAGCCTGGTGGCCCCATCCTTACCCATGCTGACCAGCTCCTTACTCTGCAACAGTCAATTAAGGAAATTAGGGACCAAAATGTGTTTCCTTCTGAAAGAAGACTGTAAATACAAACTCATCTGTAGCAGTAGTTTAAAAGTATTTATTAACATGCATGTTGCAGCAGTGGTGGGGGTGGTTAGGTGTGTGCATTTTAAATCTTGTCATTTCTATATTTGAACGAAAACAGGAGAATCAGCCTTAGTGTGTCTGAAATGTACAGAGCAGAAACCAAAAGGCAGTATGCAAAGGTAGCTTGAAGATTTCCTTTACACACCTACACGATCTTCTGTTTTAGATCCTTTGCTAAAACACATTTTCTGCTTAAATTAACACTCTGCTGCCTCTCAGAGCCCCTCACGGGCTTTCAGTAGCATTTTGCCCTCACAGGCAGGGCACCTCAGTCTTCCCTGAGGCATCGTGTGGACCAGAGGCACTTGCCTTCCTTTAGCCAGGGGAGCCTTTATTTCTCCGCTGGGACTCGGCAGACTCCATTTCCACACACCTCAGCACAGAGCTGGCTCCTTTTCTGGTCAGTCCCCTCAGGACACCCACAGCAGCATCCAGCAGAGAGGCAGAAACCCAAAGCCCTCGTGTTCTCCTGGTGTCTCTTGCTGTGGTTCTTGGGAAGCATGTCGAGCAGTGCTGCTCCTCCAGCCCAGGCACAGTTGGCATGTTGCCGTTGTGGCTGTGCTACTGTCCTGTGGCATGAGGCCTGGGGCAAGGGCAGCAGCATGGGGGAAAAAGGACAGTGCAGTCGGTTTGGGGACCTGCCACCTGTGAACACGGCATGTCACCTTAGGGGACAGCCCAGCCCCAAGGCACGCCAGGATCCCCATGCCCGCTGCAAGGTCTCTGAATGCTGCTTTAACCAACATGACCACATCGTGTGTCTGCAAGGGACTAGAAGCCTCCCAGGCAAAATTTCTATTTTCCAAAGTAGTAAGGGTGGGCTGTGTATAAGCTCCTCTGAAAGGGCTCTGGCACTGAGACCTTCAGGCTTGTCCCATGTCACACTGATAGGCACTGCAGCACAGAAATTATGTGACATGCTTGAGAAGCTCTTTCAAGATCTTGAATAATTCACATCCTCCTTGTGCCAATTAATATATCCAATGGAGTGAGCAGAGCTAACAGACCATTTTGCATTGGCCAAAGAGCTGTCCCAAGTCTCAGTCTCTTGCTGTCCTACATAGCTGTAGAGATTATGATGTCACAAGCAGAACTTTAGGTAATGCAGGATAAATTATAGAAATAGAATCATATAACGGTTTGGGTTGGAAAGGACCTTATAGATCATCTAGTTCCAACCCCCCGCCATGGTCAGGGACACCTTCCACTGGACCAGATTGTTCCAAGCCCCATTCAACCTGACCTGGAACACTTCCAGAGAGGGCACGTCCACAGCTTCTCTGGGCAACGTGTGCCAGTGCCTCACCACCCTCAACAGAAGATAGAGTTGAACCCTTAAGGAAGAAAAGAGTATTTTCATTTACAGGTTACTGGTTATAGTAACTCTGAGAAAATAAATGAGATGTTCAGATCTTCCCCTGTCATACACAGCCAGATTTATTCCTAAATGGAATGTTTCACAATTTCCAGTGGCATTTCAGCTGTTCACTAATGTGTACTGTAGAATATAGTGATGTTTTATTACACAGCTATAAAAGCAGTAGTAATCATTATAAATGCAAACCTTCAGATGTCTCTTTGTCCATGCTTTAAATCCTTTTTCTTTTTTTTTTTCCAATGACTACATCTAGTGAAACAGTGATTGTAGCAATCAGTAAGCAAGAAGCCACCTCCTCCAACAGCTGCCAATATCCTAGTCTGTTTTATACAGCAGATGGGAGGTATGCGCAGGCTAAGATAAGTGGCTACCTGTAAAATATGGTTCTAGATATGTGTCAAACTGGCCAGTCATTTAGTCAGGAAGAAAACTGCTCAGAAAAAGAAGGCAGCTGCTCTGACCACCCACATCTGGCACAACAGGGAAACATTTGCTCTCATGGATGGATGCCCTTTTTTCAAGCAGAGTTGGGAAAACACTGTTATGCAACACTAATGCATACAGAAAATTAATTTCTATACCTTTTGTTGTGGCTTTCCATGACACTTGGAGCACCTGATCTGTACTCTAGCTGCCACAGCAAAATCTTGCTGCTGTGGGTTACCTGCATCTTGTCCTATTGGTTCCAGTCTTTAAAGGGCATTTGCCTCAGCACTTGCAAATTTCTGTCTGGCAATATCTGTGCGCTGAATTTGGTGGCGAGCTGCAGGCTTCTTGTGAGCTCAGCTAATCAGTGAAGAACGACAGCCCCAGGTGACGTATTTGACTAATTGGCAGCTAATCAAGCGTATTTGAATTTTGCATGTCACATATTGGCATCAAACTGTTAACAACATATTCATAAAACACATTTTGAATTAATTTAAGAAATGCATTTCAGGCAACGCTCATCAACTTACAGATCTGCAGGGTGGTGAAGGAGATCACATGCCTCTGAAAAATTGTATGTTGAATTATTCATTCTGTTTTACTTTTTAAATTTTTTATTTCTTTATTTTTTTATCAAATAACAGACAAGAATTTTTTTTCAAAGAGTTCCATGGTTAGTGTTAGTTATCAAAATGTTGTAGCTAACCACTAGCAACCATCACTTTTTCATCATTTTCTCTCCCTTTTTTTGAGTTTGGAACACCACTTATTATGATGTCTAAAAAGCTTTCTACTTTTGTCATGTGGAATCAAACGGCTTACGGAGTCAAAGTGTATGAATATGGCTGCTGTGAATATTGCATTGTACATGCAGTGAAAATGGCAAGCGAAGGCTTTATCTTCATCTTGTGACAGGAATATTGAGTAATTAGCACAAGTTTCCGTATTTTTATTAGGCAGGTAATTAGCAGCCAGAGAATACGGTGTTGTAGAGATGGCCTAGATTTTATTACGGTATTGTACCATTCAGAAACAGACTCAGTTTCTGAACTACTTAGGTGTGCAATTACACAGTGGAATTGTCCTCCTAAAAGACATTGACAGTTACCAGAATTGTGCATGCCACTGGGAAATTGCTCGTACTAATTACCATCATTAGCTACTTGAATACAAAATATCTGTAAATGCTTGAGGAATTAGACATAAAATGCGTTCTCTTCTTTCAGGTCAGCTGTGTATGTATTTCTAAAGACTAGGGGACCTAGATTAAGCCTGTAATTAGGTTACAGAGTTTTCTTTCACATACCTGCAAATATCCATGTGAGATTTACATCTTAAAATGGCAAATTTAGTTAACATTTTAATTTGTTTACTTTGTAATACTTGGAGAATATTAAAGCTATTCCAGTAAAAATATTGAAGAATCACCTTTTCAGTACTTTGTCCATTCTGAATAAGAAATTTCCCCAATACGAATTGTGATGCATAAGAAGCATGACATGGATTACTTTTTGTGACTCACATCTTTATAGGATGCCTCAGATTGTGAAGACAGCACTTAGCCAGCTTTTTAAGAGGATAAAATGTCTCACAGATGGAGGACTGTAGCTACACATTATAACCTTTGCTAGTTGACTGTAAGCAGATATGGCAGGAGTAATGCAGTTTGTGTACCTTACCTATGGCTTTTTTTTGTTTGTTTCTGACTACTTCTGCATCTCATCTGTCACTGACATTGGAAAGTTGGGAAATGTTATCACTACAGAAACACAACTGTAATTTTTATACTTCCAATTTGACATCAAGTCAGGTAAAGCTACTTCCCTAGCCTACATTTTCTCAACTTTCAGCTTAAGCCAGGAATAAAATCAGATTTAAAGCACATCAAACCAGGTCCCCCAAGTTCTTGGAATGTTTTCCCAGGTTAAGATGTACTATGGGTACATTTTCATGTTGTGCATGATCTGCCTACACCGTTTTCCCCATACACCCTTGAAAGCTCCATGAGAAGCAGCCCCATTACACAGGTACATACATGGGTGCCAGAGTGACAGCACTAGCAGGTGTGATCAGCACCAGGTTTTCACAGAGGGCAACCCTTTAGAGGAACAGAGCCCCTACAGTTCCTACAAACTGCATTTCGAGAAGTGGATGTTCAGCTGATGGGTTTAGGATCATGCAGCCAGTCTTACTATTGGGCCTTTACTTTCTTTACCCCACTTCTGGTGAGGTCATTTAGATTTCTTGAAATACCTATTTTCTTTTTTTTTTTTTTCTTCCTTTTTCCCAAACGTCCCAGGATATCCAGTGAACACTCACCAAAGCTTCAGATCCGGAGCCACAGTTACCTGAGGGCAGTTAGTGAAGTGTCCATCAACAGGAGCCTGGACAGCCTGGACCCCGCCGGGCTGCTGACATCCCCCAAGTTCCGCTCCCGCAACGAGAGCTACATGAGAGCCATGAGCACCATCAGTCAGGTGGGTGACACGCACCCGCGACGGCTCGGAAAGCAGCCGCCACGCCAGACACCAGCCAAGCCCTTGCAATAGAAGAAACATGATTTTACTTGAAGTGGAATCAGGCTGTTGCACGCCACACATTTTCAAAACATTTTTAAGAAAACAGAAATGTTTTCACAGAGTCTTGCTTTTCAGAGGGTAACATTTGATAATGCCGTAACCTGCCCTTTGCAAATGGATGAGTGGCACAACATGCAATTCGTTTGAAGGAGCAGTCTAATTTTTTATTTTTCTTTTCAGAAAGCAGGTGCTCATCAACAGTGTCTTTAAACAGGGTTCTCTTAAGGATCTTGCGCTTAGTACCTGGAATCTAATTTTTTGGAATGCCTCCAAAAAAATCATGTTCACATGCTGAGTGAGATGTTAAAGGAAAACTAAGTCCGTAGTATTTTGTATTTCACTATTTTATTGGTATTTTATTAGAATTTTTAAAGCTTTCTTTATGCTATTGTATACATTCTTAACCTCATGCACCTCTGAACTTTTCACCTGTATAGTTCAAACGTATATATATTAAATGCAAAGGTAGAATTGCCCTGAAATTCTGTCAGATCTCTTCAATCTCATTCTACACTAGGAAAAAAAAGGGCTGCTATGACACATGGAGTTTATAAGTTTTAGCGTCATAAAATAAGCTGTCCTTGCATACCACATGCTTGTACAGTTGAATTGGTCAGGGACAGATCTGAAAGAAATGCAAAAGTGCCAGCACTCCACAGGGCAGTGGGCCAGTAGCTCATCTGCTAAATCCTGTAGCTGCTTGGTACGATTTTTGGCTTGTTCCCTGAAGTGGATCATTTGGATAAACCACTTGGATAAAAGAATTTTCTTACACCAGTCCAGAAGTGCAGCAAGGCAGGATATGTGACGCTAGATACTGGCCCCTTATTACTGGCATGTTAAGTCATTGCAATGTCGAAAAAAGCGTGTGACATCATTGATGCCAGGAGTTCAGCTGTGGCCATAACAAATATATGTGCCATTCGGAATGGAGCTGTGGTTTGAGTTTCTGCAGTATTCTATATTTGGGCATTGCAATCTCAGAGTATTCACTTGTGTATTTCATAGTGAGGCATTTTGCTTAGGGTACAGACTGATGCTCTAGAAAGAGGGTCAGGATGTATCTAGGAGGAAACAGCACTGAAATTCAGGTCTCAGAGGCAAATATATGAACATTAGATTAGGTTACTTGTTCAGCTAGATATTATGCAAAAACTTGCTGTCTGCCAAAGAGTGTTATTTGCCAATACAAAGAGTGTGGGTTTTTATAAAAAAAGCATTAATTCAGAGATATTTATTTGGGGATATGTCTATTCTCCATCATTGCAGGATTGTTCTTTGTGATATACTATCCACTACTCTTCCACACTCTTTTAAGCAGTTTCCCTTTGAAAAAATACGTTTCACTCTGAGATTTTCCTTTTTATTTATCTGTACAAATACTCGGTGTAATGTTTTCCTTGCTAAAATTTATCCTGAAAAAGAATTTCTAATGCTGTTTTCCACCACCCTAACACAGTTTTATCTTCTCTTGTAATCTTGACCTTTCGCATGCTTGAAAACTAACAAAATCCCCAAGTGATGTTTTCCATGTGCATGTTTCCTACAGTGATAATTATTGTGCTTTAAGGCCAAGCTCAGGGTTCTATTCTCAGTTTAGAAACATGAACATCCATTACTAATTAAGCCGAGGTAAATGGTTTCCAGGTTTGTAAGACCTACGGCAAGGCCACATGCTTTTCAATGATCTTTAACCTGCATGAGTGCAAGTCTTTGTCACCACCTAGTGTCTGCTCCACAAAGGGTCTAAGGATTCCCTTGTCTCTCTCGCTCTTGGCCAAAGGAGTCAGCCCAGAGATGTAGTCAGACAAATATTTTCCCCTGCAGCAAAGCTGGTTCCTTTACCAGCCTCCCCTTCCCAGCTGTTTGGTACCACTTCAGCCCTCGAGCTTCCCAGCCTCTCGGGTTTATCACTGTGATTGCCTGGGGGTTGCATTGGTTTTGTACATGGGGTTAAGCTGACCTTTTTTTTTTTCCTCACCCCCCAAAGAAAGAGTGATTTTTGGTTTTCGACATAAAGGTCACAATGGCCAGAGGTTCAACCTCTGTTGTGGGCTCAGGGTGAGATAAACTAGACGCTGCTATGAGGACTCCCATCTTCCCACCAGTCTCAGCATGAACCAAGAGCCTAAACTCTGTCGAATCTCTGCCTAAAGCCTTGGTCTCCCCTTTTCGTACATTATCTTTTTCCCCTGACATTGTTGCTTTGTGAAATGGGACGTGGTTTTGTGCTATTCACCTGTTCTTCATCTGAAGGGATCTTCTGACAGGTGTTGGCCATTGTGTCACTGTAGCTTGTGAGTGCTTGTGGTGGGTAGGCTGGCATACAGGATGTACTGAACCTGCCTGGTCTTTGCCTGCAGGTGAGTGAGATGGAGGTGAACGGTCAGTTTGAATCCGTCTGCGAGTCCGTGTTCAGTGAACTCGAGTCTCAGGCAGTGGAGGCGCTGGATCTGCCCATGCCGGGCTGCTTCCGCATGAGGAGCCACAGCTACGTGAGAGCCATTGAGAAGGGCTGCTCCCAGGACGACGAGTGCATATCACTGCGGTCCTCATCTCCCCCGCGTACAACCACCACAGTGAGGACCATCCAGAGCAGTACTGGTGAGTAACAAAAAGGGAAATCCAGAGGGGTGGTGGAGAGTGAAGGCACCTTTCTGTGCACCTCCGTCAGATCAATGATGAGCTCTTCTCTGTCAGACACCAAGCCCCCAAGAGAGTTCGTGTTTCATGAGGGAGCTGGACAGACCAATCAGCCTAAAACTATGCACAGATCAAGGCTGATGCAGTTGTGGTGCCTCCTAAGTCCAAGCTAATTTATTCTGGGCTAAAAACACACAGAAGGGAAGTCCAAGGTCATGTCCTCTATTGCTCTCCTCCCCAAAAGAGCAATCACAATTTGGCAAGGCTGAACGTGAAGGATCTGGGTTAGCAGCTCTGCTGGCTCCTGCCAGCAGAGGAGGGTGCCTCTGCTGAGTTTTTCTGCAAAGGTGTCTTTTCTAAAATTTACAAGTTATTGGATATGTTATTCAATGGCTCAAAGAGACTGTTAACAGCTCTTCAGGCCATGTCTCAGAGGTGGGAACGAAGAAGGGAAAAAGGGGTCTACAGGTCAAAATGTGCATGTTCACGTCCTGCTGTTATTCCTTCTGCAGCTCAAACTATTCAAGCCTTGCAAGAGAGAAAGGTTTTGGTCTAAATGTGAGACTTACAAACCTTTCTTTTAATGTTTGAGGTTGCTTTTCTCTTGGAAATAACCATGATGAATTCCAGATCCTGTCACCAAAATTAGTGCTTAAGGGGGAAAAAAAGCAAGTCGGAAACCAAAATTCGTATCTGCCTCTCTCATTCAGGAAAGCAAGAGGCAGAAACCATTATGTTGTGTGCTTTTCCCTGTGGGAGGTTGAGAGAGGCCCTCTTTCTTTTGACTTCTCTGCATCCATTCCACTGCTTTACACAAGCTTCATTTACTGTTCATGTACTATTCATATTCCTGACTAATATTGATGATCAGAAGTATTTCACTGTACCTACTGTCTCTTTTTCCAGGTCTTTAATTTCTGTTTCCTGTACTTTAAACTTTTGGCTTTTTGTGTGTTATCTCATAGGTGCAGTTGTTTATACCTTGTAAGTTCCTTATCTCTCACTCCAGTCTTTTTTAAAGCTGCTTGGCAATAGGTTTATGTCATCAAAGGACACTTTGAATCTCTTTACCAAATATGTTTGGCTTAATTCATGATTTTTCTAAATGTAACGAGTTTAAGTGCTGTTGCCATTGGCAGCACATCACAAGCATCACAGCGCTGTCAACAAATGCTGCAGAGCAATTCTCATCTAAATCACTAACCCTTAAGAAATAGTATTCACGTGACAACATTTCTGCTATAAAAGTAGTTCTTGTATGCACGAAGGGTTTGTGCCACACCACAAAGACAGGATTTATGTAAGGTATGTGTAACTTCATTTTACGGTATTAGCTTGTGTCAAATGTATTCTGAAGCAAAAGCTGAAGGATGGGAGTTTTCGGGGATTTTTCAGTGTGCATTTGCTTTTATTAGATCACCTTGGGTATCCCAGAGTGGTTTTTTACTTCTTTGAGAATGGCTTTGTTGACACTTTTCCTTTATAAAAATAACTGTAATCACTAATCCAGAAGATAATAACTATTTTTTAATTGACTTTATACAAGAGGTTGCTTCTGTCACTTAGGAAAATGGTGCCTGTGTTTGGGGATGGTGGTGTATAAATGGAGAAGGTTGTCTGTATGGATCAGCCAAAAACACTGGAAAATCCAAAAGAGGAAAATCATTGCTGTAAACTGTCTCTTGTTTACAGTCCTTTTTTTTAGTACAACCACAAACAGAGGCCTGGTCTCTTCGCTGGGTAGCTGGCTTTATTAAAAAAACATGTGAACAAAGCTATGTTATTGAAAAATGTAATTTGTTGTGTGTGTCTTGGGTTACTGCTTTTGTAGTCAGCCCCTTAAAATGCAGACAAGAGGAATGATTTGCAGCCCTCTCTTTGGACATCCATAGAAGCATTTAAAGACTGCTTTAGGTATCCATTTTCTGCTGGGGGAATTTCACAGAGTTATCTTTCTCATTTTTTAATTCTTGGGCTCCCAAGGGCCCATCCCTTGCACTGGCAGTATTTCAGACAACTTGTCTCTTTTACTACCCAACTTACATACCACTATCTGTTTGATGGGGATTAGACCTGAATTAATTCCAGCCAAAAGCATCTATATTGACTGCCTTGGTGTTGCCTGTGGCTGGCTCACAGAAGAGAAAGAACTTGAAATGTGTCGTTGACAGTTTCTATTCATATCTGCTGGCACAACAGCTAGGGAGATGTGAAGAAGGGAGAATGGTATCTCAGACTTATCTCCACTGAGGTGATATTTCAAATGCTTTTGAGGGAGACGTAAGGGCAGTGATATTCTAAACTATGGGTTTAACATCTCCAAATGCAAGAGCTGTCCTCCTGCCCCAAAAACACCTCTGCCTTCAACCAAGCAAGGTTCTTTCATCAACATTAGCAATTCCCTCAGGGATCTGGCTTTTATTCACTAATGCACAAAGCTATGATATTGGAAATTTCTTTGATGGCTGGAAGCCCAGGAAAATGCCAACTTGATGACGATGGAAAAGACAAGAGAGCTGCCTGTCCACGGGATTCAAAACTACTTCTCCAGATCTATGACCCACAGCTTTCCAGGACATCTGGATAAAAATATTAGGCAAGCACTACGGACAAAAATCACGCTTACCTCTGCCTGCTAGCCTGTGCTATAGTGGTTGCAGCCTCAGGTGTTAATTTCCTTTTGCCAGATAGTGTTGGAGGCTTAGTTCTGAAATTAGGAATACATCTCTACTGGCATAGCTGTTCGGTTCCTGCGGATGTGCTCAATCTAGCTATAAATCCAGTGGTAATGCACTAGCTGTGGCACAGAGCTCAGCTACAGGTGACTGCCCAACTGGTGGCCTGGAGTTCTTGCAGCCTGCGCTGGACTCAGTGCTGTCAGGGCATTGCTGTGGGCTGACTGCATCTGGCTGAAACCGAGCCCCAGTGTAAAAATGGGGCTGTAGGCACAAACCTGTTGTCATCAACAGGATGAAATGTTACATTGTCAGCAGGGAAAAAAATCCTAACCTCACTGAAGTCTATCTGGGAGGCGAGTACTTTGTTTGTGAGGCAGTTTTGTATGTGCAATGAATTTTTATCTTTACTTTTAAATGAAGGATTTTGAAATGAAGAAGAGAAAATATGATCTTACCACTTTATATGGTAATAGAGGCGTTTGGGAAGTAAGTTCAGCTTCATCATGCCTTGAAAGCTAAGCAGTTGAAAAGGTCCTTTCGCCCTCACGTTTGCTCGCTCAGCATCGGTCAGACCCACGGAGGCAGCGGCACCCTGCACCAGCCGGACCCTGGCCCGGGCAGCGGGGCCCTGCAGCCTGGCAGCTACGGCAGCTCTGAAGTGCTGGCATATGTTATACACCATAGCCTGCACTAAAAATTACCACCCATGTCATTTGGTCTCTTCAGAGGGATTTAATGAGGTGTGAGTTATTACATAATTTGATCCCAGGTTATTTGCAGATGCAACCATTGTAGCTGAAACTCTTCAGCCAACAGAGTCAGTCACTAAATGGGTAGTTTTAACAATTCTATAAGTCTGTAAATCATTCTAATGAGCTTATAGAATACAGTAATTAAGCACCAAAGCGATCTAAAGAACATCTTTCACCCACATTTCTTGTGTCTGTATTTCTGAACCATGCCTGTACAGCCTTGCACATTGCTTTGCTGCAAACAAATCTTTTGATATTGTGAGGGCTGAGGCATTAACACGTGTGGATACAAATATATAATTGAGAGTGGATATGTTTCATTTGAAAGTGATGCCTCTGTAATGGAGCCAGAGCAGTAACATCAATAAAAACTCTGCCCTAGATTGCAATAAGTATTTTCTCAGTATCTAACCTCTGTACAGTCAGGCAAGCAGGAATATCAAAGTTATCTGCAGCAATGCCATCTGGTGATTCTCAGCAGTATTACACGTCTGCTTAAAAGCAAAGCAAACAAAAATCCCAAGGAAATCATGCTTTGTGGCCAACAGGTTAGAGAAGGACTGAGAGTTATCACAGTATATGCTAATTACAGTGCTTCAGCTGAGCAAGCTGTTTTCCTTCAATTCTTTGGAACATCTGACCAAGAGGAGTCAGGTATTTTGTGGAAAATCTCTAAGGAGCTGCCTAGCCAGTAAAAAAAAATGCAAACAACTTTAAAAATAGACTTGTGCCAGGCAGAATCCAAAAATAAAATCCAATCCTGTGGAGAAGGAAGCTGTAACTGACTGTACATCAGCTGTGTCCAAGCTCTTTTGGACTCCTCAGAGCCGTCCTTGCAGAGACTGTTCTGTCCAAAAAGAAACAAGGAATTAAGATTTCAAATTTGATTTCCAGCTGAAGCTAGGATTAGTTGCTGGATCTGTACCAATATTAATATATTTCCACAGAAGGTCTGAAGAAATATAACTAAGTTAAGGCCTTCATGCAGATGTTGAATCTTAAAATAGATTTGAAGAGTGTAGAAAACTGTTTGACAAATAATTTACATGGTTCGTTTCCTCTTGTTTCCTTGAGTAATCCTGAAATGCAGTCTGCCTTTGTAACTGCTATCAAATTGCTTAAACCAGCACTTAAAAATGTTTTCCTTTACTAATGAGGAGCTGACCTTGGAGGAGAACACTGTTTCCAATTTCAGAAGCATCTGACTGTAGCTGGAGCAAGTTTCATCTTGTCTATCCCAGAAGTCAGCTTTATGAATGTTAAGCTCCCCATCATACCAAAAAAAACCCCATGTTTATGAAGCCAGTGGAAGTTTTTAATGAGAGAAGCTCAGAACAGAGTTCTTGCTGAAACATTTTTAACTGACGTAAAGCTTGATGCAAGGCACTCATGGAAATTGCTCTGGTAATAAGTCCCTGAGAAGGAGCAGGATGGAGATGTGCGAAAGCGTCAGCCATGGAAAGGCTAATCAGACATTTGGCAGGCGTACCAGGTCTGTTTACTTATAGCGTAGTTTTATGCCAATTGAGAACAGGAATTGAAATAAGTTTGATAAACCTTTTGGATGTAAAGTCTGTATGTCCTGAAGACACATGGAACTTTCTGGCCTGAAAGACAGGAATTACTGGAATAAATATTACACAGGCCTTTACTTTAAGAATACTTGGTAGCTACAGCTGGTTCTCAATTTAAGTGATGTCAGGTAGTAGAATGTATGACATCAATTTTTCATCATCCTCCCTGGTTCTGCCTCTTTTCTCTGTGTGATTATGAGTACTGAATTTAAAACTTTTGGTCCTTTCTGAGAAACTGCCCAGATGTGGAGCGAGGCAACCTGTGGCATTCACCCTGGAGCCTGGTGATTTTGGTTTCTTCCTAAGTCCGCTTTCCCTCACACCACTTCAGGAAAGTGCTCAGTCCTTGCAATTTCAGGTAAGGCTTGAGGCAACTTGCTGAGCAGAAGTGCACAGCAAAAGGTCAGAAATTCCTAAAGAGAAAGGGTGAGAGAAGGACTTTGTTTTGTAGGGTATGGTCTATTTATTTCTTCCACCTCCGAAAACATAAAGCTTAGAGGAGTTAAAAGTGGTCTCCAAAGTTATGAATGTGTTTCAAATGCAGGAAATGAAAAATTTTTAATACCCTTTGGTATTCAGTCTTTGCTTACTATTCTTACTCTTCATTTATGTGATGTGCTTCTAAACTTCTGGGCTAAGACTCTTAGTGAGGTAAGAATATGAGAAAGATTTTAATCATTCAGAACTATGGTCTTAAAATGTCTTGAAGGAATGTGTTGTCTTACTTCATGAACATTTCCAGAAGCACAGAACAACTCTGCTATTTTGTTCCAATAGCGCTTGTGTGGTTGATTTCTCCAGTTGTCCAAACAACTTGGACACCTCCCAGGCTGCAAATGGGTACATCACGCTCCAGTCCCACTAACTCTATCAATGTCCTTGTGTCTCTCGTGCTGGGGAGTGCCACTCTAGGCTCAGACTTGAGAGGCAGTCTCACCAGCACTGCAACCCCCCTCAAACTGCCTGCTGTGCTTTGGCAAAGACTGCCTGGCACGCAGTCAGCGGTCCTCAGCACAAGGGTACACTGCTGACTGCTGCGCAGCCTGCTGCTCTGCAGCACCTGGCCGGCCTGTTCTGATGCTGGGAATAGGCTGGCCATCAGACCTATAGATCTGACAGTCTCTAATGAAACAGGAAAAAACATAATTATTCAGGAGAAGGAGATCTTTAGCAGAAATCTATATCATTGTACGAAAAGAACTTTTAAGGAGATTGTTCATCTGATAGCAGCACAAATAAAGCAATAATTAGTTACATAAAATGTAATGTTTCATTATTTGTTAGTCTTTCCTTAATTTCTTTAAAGAGATGAAAAATTGTATGGAAACCATTTACACATGTTTATATGGAATGTGCCTAAATGTATTCTTCCATTAATTCATTTCCCTTGATTATACTGCACACACTAAAGTGATAATCATTGCAAGTGATCAGATGTATATAGCTCTCTGTAAAGGAGTACAGATCGTGTTTGGATTTGAGGTATGCTTTTGCTTCAGACTAGGTATGTGTGTTATCAAATGCACCACTATCTGGAGATCATTGTAGGAGTGCCCAGAGCTCCAGTTAGATGGAGACCCCGTGGCGTACTAATGCAGTGAGACAACCCTGGTCCCGCGGCTGTGCACCCAGTTCCTGCTGGCGTGCATGTTCTTTGTGTGAGTACCCCTGACGGAGCCTGCAGCCGTGCTTGTCTGAGTATATTAAAGCACCCGAACGTCCAATGCCTTGCTGAGACAAAATAACACTTCATTTACTGTAACAAATGTACAGGAGGGTATTACAAGCAAAATAGTAATTTGAAGGTTGCTGTGTTGACTGAGCACTGCATGCCTCAAGTCTCGTTAGCTGAGAATTAACTGTATTCTAAGTCTATAAACAAACATGAAACCTCCCTAATTTTGCCACAGTCCCAGAAGCAGTGGCTAAATCAACCGTCTCTTCTGCTCATTGCTTCAAGGCAACTCTACCCTGTGCCGTCCAGCTTCGGCTGGCTGACAGGTCTGCCTCAGGTAGAGGCAGCAGTTTAGCTCCAGTCTGGTGTCCTGACGGTGAGCTCAGGTGCAGGGCCAGGCTGATGTGACTTCAACAGCTCTGACTCGGCAGCCTGGTGTATCTGCAGTTTTGGGGTCAATGTTTTCTGACTTGCAAGCAGGAGTAGGAGCCAACGCACTTTGAAATCTGCCTGGAGTTACATTGCAAGGAAGCAGATTTCCCATAGCAGTGCCGACTTAGTCACAAACTAACGGGTCGAATGCGCAGCAGGATATAAAATAAACCCACAGTCCGTTTCCACTTCCATATTTTGGGAGGGCAGTATAACCTTTATCCAAAATGTTGTTCTCAGGGACTGGTCATTGCTCTAAAACAGTAGAACTCTGAGCATTGAGGATACATTGTCCTTTAGCTGAGATGCCAATAACAAATAAAGGGCAAATAATTGAATTTTCACTTTATGGAGAAACACAACAAAGACCTGAATCTTTTCTTTGTTCTGGCTTATTTCCAATGCAATGTTTTTGTGACAGCAGTGACAGAAATGAGCTGAATCAGTAAGCTGAAGACATGCTGCAATTTATATAATGCAATCACATTTTCAGTAATAATTCCTGCCATTTTCCTAAAATAAACTTATGTGGTGGCTTTTAACTACAGTTGTATTTTGGGAAGCAAGGCTTAGGCCTCTTTCCTGAAGGGACTATGCTTAATTAACACATACAGTGTGTAATAATAACACAGGTTGTTAGTTTTAGTGTGTGCTACTGTCCAGTCTTCAGCAACGTATTGCTTCCTACCTGCACTAAGTTCCACATCATTCCTTTAAGACAAACGTGAATATTTTGGTTGCCCCCAGATATAATAATTACAAAGCTCCCTCGAGCCATAGGGTATTCCAGGATGTTACAGATGAGATATTTGGAGATGATGGGCTTTTTAAAGTGTCTTAGTGAGTTTGGATTTTAAAAAAACTCAGTAAGAATTTTTAATAAGTATGTTTAATGAGTACAGCTCTGCAGGGCCCCTCTTGTACTACAGCAATTTGTTTGGAGCCGTTATATTTCATCATGTCAGTAATTCCCATTTCAGAGCTCAGATATGATGCATTAGGTACTGGATACAATAAAAAATTACACCTTTTCATGCTTCCTAAATACGTGTTTATGCAACAGTCTAACAGTAATTGGCTCTTTGAAGCTATGGTGGACTATGGGGTGTGTATATTATTAACCATTTTTTGAAACAGAGACAGCCTTTTTTCTTTAGTAATACCACAGATAAACCCAAAGGAAACGTGGCAGCAAAGAAATCTGCATATTAAAAAAAATTACAGAAGCACTGAGCAATACACAGAGATGTGATTTACTCTTTTTATTTCTTGCTGTTACACTGATCTTACTGCACTGCTTCTTCGAATGCTCAGTAACAAAGCACAATGTAACTCAAATACTGGGATCTGGAAAACACTGCATGTTGTTTTGCAAAGAGGGACAGTCTAGCTGCCATTACAGTCTAATAGTCCCTTTTATCAAAGGCACATTGTAGGCAGATGCTGGTAATCTGTTCTAATGCTGCAACCTTTGTCTGGCCTCTCAAGGGGTAAATGGATGTGTTGGTCTTTGGAAATTTTTTTCCCTTATTGAATCTGGCTTTGGTCAGATGGGAGAGTGCTAAATTGCATTCCACTTAAAATGCAGCAAGCTGTCTGAGCAGAACAATTCCTAGTTGCTCTGATCAAGGATTTGAGCTAAGCTATCAGAGGAGAAAAAAAAAATAATATCATAGAACCCTCTACTGTGACAGATCTCTTGCCTGTTCTGTTGAGAAAGATGCCTACTTTTTGTCTCTGCACGGTCGAGACGATGGTGGCTTGATAACCATTCTTTTTGCTGTAATGATTTTTCAGATTAATTCTGTCTTCAGCTAAAGTAAAATGTAGATCTGTATCCTTCTGGGAAGGTTCAGCTGGAAGTCAGAATACTGTAACAGTATAACAAAATACATGCTGGCAGATTCGTTGTTTAAACAGAGCAGGCTATTTCTGTTTTGAAATTCCTTGCTCTCAATTTCTTTTAACTCTCTTCTCCTGAACTTTGCTAAGAGTCAAATAAAATGATATACATCTGTGGCGGAACAAAGCCAGGGTCTTAGCAGACCGAAAATAAACAAGCCATGAATAAAACCCAGCCTATCCATGAACTACTAGCCCCAATCTGCCTGTCTCAGGAACTCCTGAGAAAATCTGCCACTTTCCATTTTGTGTGACGGGTAATTTACACCCAAGTGACAGAATTAACTGTCACCTGGTGCCATGGCCTTACACTGTCTTATCTCACACATTTTCCTGAACTCTCATGTGACATTTTACCATTTGCCTCTTTTTTTAAAAAAAAAAACAAAAAGGAAGACGCAGGGGAAAGAGGTATTCAAAAGAGATGGAGGTGGGGTGAGGGGAAGTACTGTGCCTGTGTTGGAAGCTCTGCTACTGTCGTTTTCAAGGCTGCATGCTCTGATGTAGGTGAAGTCAGTTATTGTCTTATTATGTACGTCCAAGGGAGCTGGCTCTGTCCTTATATGTATTGCTTTACGCTATCTCTCTGCCTCTTTTGCATGTTGCTATGGGGAAGTTAGATCATGGTAAAAGTGATATTCATGCACAACTAAGGCCAAAATGCTTATTCTCTTTTCAGAAAAAGGGAGACAAGTAAGGGCAAGAAGACATTAGTTAGGATTTCCAACACCAACATCCACCCTTCCCAAGTCTTCCTCTGGGACTTTATCCACAGCTGAAAAGCTGCATCACGTTCGCCCAAAAGAGTACGGTGTCATTTCACATATATGGGTGGTTGTGTTTAACCTCACATCAGCTACCTATGTCCTTGTCTACACCAATTTTGCACCCTGCAGCACATCTGCTTACACGGATTACCCATGGCGTTATGAATGAGAACACCCTCCCATAATCTGATTTACCTTCCCAGTCATCCCCCTTTCTGGACTTCAAATATGTGCTGCAGTCCTGAGAGCCTTTTCTTGTTTCTGTCAATGCTTACTGAGAATGTAAACATATGTCTCCCTTGTGGAAAGCACGTACTACTAAGTTAGCTGAGAAGACTAACACCGAGTACAAAGACTGGTCTTATGTCCTGTGAGCTTGGGTGGGATGGCTGAGTAATAGCTGTAGGGTGTAGTGGTACTGAGCCTGAAAGCACGTGGATGATGTTTTTTTTAATTTAATAAAATATAATAGCCCACCCTATAGGTGACACCCTCAATGGAGAAAGTATGTGTCTGTAAATAAGTAGGAGTTAATGCATTTTTTACTCTTAATATGATACTTTTTTCATAGTTCAGCATACCTCATGTCATTGAAGGGCAAAGAGTTTGATGGTTAAGAAAAAATGGTGAGATGAAGTGACAAAAGGACAGGGGAAAGGGCAAGGATGAAAATTATTTTAAGTTGCAAAGTGGGTCCAGAATAGTTTCATAAAATGGAAATGTGTCCTGCACTTCAAAAATCATTCATTTCAACAATTGTAGAATCAGTAATACCTTTCCCTGTGTGAATAGTAGATGGAGAGAAATAGATGCATAGAGCTTTTAACCTGAGTTTTTGCAGAATGCTTTGTCTTTTCTTTATTCGTTCATCGCATATGACTTGGTCTGTAGACTAGGTGGAGAAGGTGTGCTATCTAGCAAATTTTATTGTTGTTGTTTGATCCCCTAGTGTAGCTGGCTTTTGACACTTATTTTAGAACATGTTTTCTGGTTGTGATGAGTCTCCAGTTCCCCTGCAATACAGAAACAGAGAGATATGAGATGGTCATTAAATTAATGGCATCCAGAATCCGTTTATTGTGTTCAAAAGGCTGGCAAAACTAGCGAATGGAAAATAATGAACATGACAGATAAGAGTAGGCACTGGACAGAAAGCTTAAATAGCTGTGGGAATTTGTGAGACCACAGTAGCAGTGCTGGAATTTCATTAAGTGAAGAGTAACTCTTTCCCCCACCTGTTTTGCAGATATATTTTTTTATATTTTAAGTACAATATTGCAGATCAGAGGAGTCTATTAATCTGCAAAAGTGAGACAGATCTTTCTTCTCCTGCAAACTTTACTCACTGAGGGTCTAATTGTAAAGGGTGATGAGTGTCCTCAGCTGCCAGCATCACAGAATCAGCTCATAATTTCCATATGCCTGGTGTCACAGAAACATCTGGCTCCTCTATTCACTGCAAGTGCCTTTACAACCAGAAGAGCATGAAACCAGAGCACGAATCTGTTGGAATCCAGTTTATTATATTTTTTAGAAGACACAAATGTAAGCTTTTCTAGTCCTTTTTCCGTTGAAAGCTTAAAACGTGCAACCAGATCCTAGGGAATATTATAGAAATGGTTTTCAAAACACAATTTCTGAGCAATCTTTTCAAATTCTGTGGATTTTTTCCATTATGCTGCTTCAAAAGGTGAGATCCTGGGAAATGTCAGTGAGGTAAATATTTACATTTTGCCTATGCTGTAGTAGCAGACAAATCTGCAGCACAAAAAAACCTGATTTTTACCCAATGTCAAGATTGTTTCTGTCACACTCCTAAATGGAAGAGACAGAAGGGGCGGCTGTATCTTTCTTTCCACCCCCACAATTAGCAAGGAGATCAGGCTCAGCAGAATGAGATGGAGCTATCCTGGGTGCCTTGCATCTGTTGTCCATAATATCATATTGTGAATTGATCACTGCCACTGTATTTCATATACATGTGCTAAACAATGATAAAAAAAGACCACCCATTGCAAAACTAGCTAGCGTCCATTAAAGAGGTGATTTCTATTTGCACTGCAACCACTTGCACTTCCCTCAAACCATCTGTGTTTTCTCCTCCTCAACACGTTAATTCTGGTGCATGCATGTCCTCTGTGTCACCTTTGAAGAACTAGCAAAAAACTAACTTTGCCAGCTACTGCTTATGAGGAGGGGAAGCCTCACTCCACCTTCAGCCAGCTGCCTCTCCAGCGTTCATGGAGAGGAGTCAGGGACACTTTTAGGGTGACATTCTGGCCAAAGACTCTGCAGAGGCAGGTAGAAAGTGGTCTTTTCATCCCAAGCCACAACCTGTGTAATTGCAAAATGTTTCCAATTACTGTCACTAATCTCCAAAAATAAACAGTGTGGTTATCGAACGACATCACTGTAGTGATTCGGGACACGTGACACTAATCATGAGTGCAGGATTAGGCATACCCACCTGGTCTAGGCTTCCCGTTTCAAAATCACTGTTCTTTCTCTCACTTTCAATGTGATATTAACTTCTTTCAGGCTTGAGGCATTGCCACGTTCTAATACTGAAGTACATTGGCTGCACGGGCATCATCTGGCATTGTCTTTTACATCTAAGATTTTCTCCTGAAAAATCTGTTATTGTTACTGGAGAATGACATTATGCTTCTTGGGGGAGAGAAGGAAGCCCAGGGAAATTATTAATTCAAGGTGTCAGCAATACATAACTCATTCATATTGTTATGAAAAATACTTCACTTTAAAATAAAACTAGTGCATGTTTGGTTTTTGATGATGTAGCAGGAAGAGGTGGGTATCTTTCTACTGGGATAGTTCATAGAAATTTTGCAAAATCCGGATTAACATACACAAAGTCCTGGCTTTTCACTGAACTGGAGGAAAGTGTTGCCCTTCTCAAATACACTTCAGTGAAAAGAAGCTCACAGTGCAAAAGTGGCAAAGTCTTTAAAGAATTTTGTAGAACGAGGCCTGAAAATGCTTCATGTGCTGCTGATGCACAAGTCCTCTGCCAGACAGCTTTCCAATATTCTCTTTAGCTGCTTTGCTGATTCCTACCAGTTTATGTGCTTAAAATGTGTTTTTGTAAAGAACGTCAAATTTCATGCATTTTACTCTCACTGAAGCATTTCCGATTCTATCTCCATTGAATCCATATTTTAATACTTGGCTGATGTTGAAGGCAACCGGCATATCTTCCCCTAGACTTGTGTTTACACTGTGATTTCTCTGGCTCAGTCCCTGATGACTTTCCGCAATAATCAAGCCTGAGCGGCTTCCCATGCTTGGCTGGAGTGGTTAGTTAATGAAGATTTGTTTGGGGACAAGTTGAAGCTAATGGGATAGCTCATTTACTCAATAAAAACTGTTGCTTCATAAACTATATCTGATGACCTCATGACACTCAACTCGGTCACCAGTTTTCCTAGGCCTTTTATTCTGATATTTACAGATAATGGCTCTCCAACCATTCTATAATACTGCTTTGGAGAAAACCAGTGATGTCTCCATATTTATTTTCATCGCATAGACTTTTATCTTTCACCTTTTCATGCCTATGAAAAATGCAGATGTCTTTTAGTCTTTTAGTCTGTCAGCCAGAAACACCTCCAGCAAACAGTCAAACAACAGACTTTTTGTTGAACTAGCACTATGAGATTGACATTTTCACAAAAATTGAGGGCCTACCATCCCGTACTGCGTAACTACATATTCTGGGACAAACTCTGAAGACGTGCTGCTAATCTGCCTCCACCTTAAAGATGCAAATTAGAATATCTAAAAATTATATAACATAAAAGTATTTGCTGCTTCTGGTCTGGTGGTACGCACAGAATGAATAAATAAAGGCTTTTCTTGGGAAGAACTCCCAGACAGTGTCCCGGATGCTGTTTGCCCATCAGTTATGGAGTACAGTTAGAGCTGCTGTTGTTACAAGGTCTTTAATTGAACTTCCACCTCTACAGCCACCTCTTGAATACAGCTGCTTTCTCTGGAATCATATCTATTAAAGTCGTGTTTTAGATCTGCTGAATGCTTTATTGTGTCATAATGTTACTGATCTGCAACTCTGCCTGCTCTGCGCATAGGTATTAATCACTCATGGCTGTAACAGTCACTTCCTCTCACTTTTGCCTGTGTGTTAGTGTTCTGGTTTCTCCCAGTTGCAGCCTTCTGGTTAACATGAAGGGGAACTCTGTGCATTCACAGTCAAATGCGCGATTGGACAAACCGGGCAACTCCAGCAGACAGGTGTCATTCCTGGCTGAAGAAAGGGAATGGGTTACACCGGCAGCTGCGGGAAGCAAAAAGGAGATGGCAGTGTTACAGCTTTGACATCTTGAGAGATTTTTCTGGGTCCCTGCTAGTAAATTAGGTTTTCTTTTTCCTTCTTTTCCTTTTTATGTTTTAATTATTGATTATTTTAGTGGTTAGAATTACAGTGAGGCCATCTCAGTAGACTGGAAATGGGTGGCCTGTAGTAGTGTTGCAGCTAAGATCACCCACCCAGTCACGAGCTACAAAATCATTACATTTGTAACATCTATAATAAAAGAAATGGGGAGAATTAGCGGAGTAGACTTCATTTAAGGAAGGAGCACTGCTAATCTAGATGCACACTGAACGCAGTGCTTTTTTTTCTTACTCTTTTTAACTGTATATAATTATCTTTCAGACAAGCTGTCCCTTTTCATAGCTTCTTGCTTTTGTTTCCTTTTCCTTTGATTCTGTTTCATGTTGCTAATCTGAATAATTATGTAACAATTTCTGATTTGTAGAAAGGGGGAGCAATGAGAAGTTTTACACTCGTATAGCTATGCTGACAGTTCCTCTGTTACCTAACTCTGCTGTTAGCCCACGGGCCAGCAATGCCACCCTATCACAATTTCATTGCTGCTATTTCACTGCACTCGGCAATATTAAGAGAAATCCCCATTCTTGTTAGGCTACATAGCGTATTCCCTGTTTGTGTTTATGAGTCATCTGTGTATTTTCAGAATTATTATTTCATCTTATTAGTGCTAACTCCGCTTGAATTAGGTAGCAACGAGAAAGCTGTACTCCAACCCATGAGTTCTATGCGTAAACAGAAGCTAGCAGCAGAGAAGTCCTGTTTTGTTAGTAAAAACGCAAGAATTTGATTCACAACAATGTGATTGCTCTTGCGATGGGGCAGAGTTCAGGTCCTGCCAGCCATGAACCATTGCAGACATTGTCTTACAAGAATGGCACTTGAGATTTAGAGGCTTTTTGCATTGCAATTTGCCAGGGATGAATGCGTGTGTGAAATTCAGTGATTTTACTTCTTGAAATGAAAACTCCTGTTACACAGAAGCTAGTGGGCTATTGAGGAAGTGCTGGTAAGGTGATCCCAATACATCTTTCCACTGTCTGACCTATAGGGAGAAAAATTACTGGGTTTATAGAACCTGCTCAGCCACAACTCCATTTTTCTTAACAGGATCTTCATTTTGCAGACTAGATTGAAAAAGCAGATTATGCAAGAGTGTTCCTTCTGACCACTTGAGGAATTTAACAGTAGAATAATAGCTAATTCCTCATCCTGCATATAATTATGGCAAATTCTGCTGAGAGGATCAATTTTCTCCAGTCTCCGTTTTCCCTTTATCTGATCATATTCAGCAGGAAGCTTTGCCAGTAATCTGACTGGCTCAGTTCCACTTCATGATTCTTCTTTTACAAAAACCTCTTTTTGAACAAGTTGTTACAAATACAGTACAATTCCAGTATATTGTATTCTTTCAAATTATAGATTAAAAAATGTAAAATTTATGGGCTAAAGTAAGGCCTGTATTTCATTCAGATGCGTGGACTGTGTGGCACAGGGTCAAGTTTTTTAATAGCTGCATATGGATGTGCTGATTTATCTCATCTGATGCCTTCAGGGAGCCCTCATCTTATTAATGGGTCAGAACTGGCCATAAGGATCTACTCCAGCACAAGACACAAGACTATTAACTAGGTTTAGACTAAATACAATTCCCTTTACAAAAATTTGGTTGATAATAACAGCAGTAGTATGAATTAAGCCTAGTTCTGATATATGAAAGGTTACGGGCTAATCCGTTTTTTCTTTTTATGTATTCTAACCGAAATGTTAAAAATTCTTACTGAGTACTGAAGGCAACACTGTTTCCATAGGCAAAATTAATTTTGCCCTGAAATAAATACATCCTAGATTATCCTGTTTGGATATCAGAAGTAAACCCATTATTTCATGTCTTTTGAAGCTGAGCAGCTGAAGATATCTGTGAAATCACAACAAAATCACGCAGGTGTGCTTAGCACCAGTTCCTTTATAGCCTGAGAGCTTGATGGGCTGTGGTGTGTGACCCTGGCATGCTGCAGCTAGCAGCAGCCAAGGGGCAGCTCCGAATTTCACAGCTGCAGCAAGTGCTGAGGACAGACAGTTCCAAGGGGTGAAGTCCATCTGGGTGTGAACTGCAGCACAGCATGAACCCCGTCAGCGTGCCCTTTGTCTTTCACTTTTCTGGAAATCGTGCAACTGCCATGATACCATCATTCCCTTCCTTTGCAAAAAATGAAAACTGTTCTCACGACATTCAGAAAAACAGAAAGACATGCTTGGAAAGTAACAACCAGCAAGCCCTGTTGGAAGCATAACAGAGGGCATGATCTGCTGCACCTCCTGCGTCCAAGGAGACTGACATCTGATCCTGGAGACAAAGAATGCGAAATGCTGTTTCTGATTTGAAAGGCTAATAAAATACTTCGACAGGCGTTCTACTTGAAATGTTTCCTTTGTATTGCAGAGGCTTGCAAATTTATTACTAAACAATGCTTATTTTCTTGAAAGCTGCTGCTGTGCCTCAGTTTTGTTAATTTTAGTTTGTCAGTTTTATGCAGTCTTGAAGGATTTTTTCATAGATCTTCCTGTTTACATTACTTGCATCAATTAATTCCTTTGCTTCTACCCCTAGTTTAGGGTACAAATGGGTCCCAGGCAGAAAGTTCCAGTCTGAATTCACATTCCCCTGAGGTATACATGATTGTGGCTTTGACAAAAGATCATTTCAAACTAAAAATGAATAAATGAGAACTTTTTTGGAGGCAACTGCATATCTGGGTCATAGCTTTCCTAATGACCAATGACTGAAATGAGATGTGGCTGCTTCTTCCTCCAATGTGATTTTTCGCCATTAGCATCAGCAGTAAGCCCCACCAAGCAGGGCTGCAGCTCTGGCTTTTCCTACTGACACAGATGGAGATCACTTTTGCAAGACCTGAGAACAAGTAGTTTTGCTTATGCACATCACATTGGGAGAAAGGGAATCACATAAAGCAAATAGCTAATGATTTTTCCAGAGATCGTTACTTAATGTATGGATGCCTTGTTCCCTTAAATTCATTTTGCAGCAAGCATTGCTTCCTAGTGAAGAGACTAAAGCAGAATGCAAACACTTACTGTCTTCCATGGTCATCTTTAAAAAAGAAAGATAATGCATAACATATTCGTCAAGCTGGTTTTTTTTCCACAGCTAAAGATTCTCACATGCTAAAGAAAAACTCTGAAACACCATGCCAAGCCTGCGTACTATGTTTAAAGAAAAAAGACCATGTGGAGATTTTCACCTGAAACCTTGGAAGACAGATGTTAACCAAGGGCCCAGGTTTTGCCTAAGCAAACTCTTTTGGTGAGCTGCAAGATTAAATTGTCACAAAGACAAAGCAGTCACCTCATAGGATACCTGTAAACTGCTGATGACTCTGAGATGGACGAGAAGCCAGAATGGCACTGCGGTAAGCCTGGGACTAAAAGTTAGGAGGGTCGTGACTGGCAAGTCAAGACAACAGCTGATGTTTTGAGGTAGATCAGCCTCAGCCTATTCCTCATAGTGAGCCCCAAAAGACTCAGAAAAGCTTTTAAACTCAAAAAGATTAAGTTTTTCCAGCCTATGACCTGAAGTAGCTAGTTTTTAAAATACAGAAAACTCAAAGTGCATCAACAAGACAGCATAGAAATTAAAAAGGCTGTTGAATGTTTTGAAGCTGTTGTCCTCTGAGGCCAGTGTTCATTTCTTGTAGAAGCAAGCTGCATACCATATCAGACCAGGGAACTGCAGCAATAAAAAGAATGGTCTCACAGTTAAACCCATGGAAAGCTGCCCTGGAGAGCTGGATTCTGCCCGCTTCAGGCACAATGCTGCTGTGTGATGTTAAACAAGTCGTTTGCAGATGTCATAGAATCACAGAATGGCTTGGGTTGGAATGGACCTTTAAAGATCAGCTAGTCCAGCCCCCTCTGCTGTGGGCAGGGACATGTCTGCCTGCTCAGAGATCCTCATTTCATAGGTCTCTGGCTGGAGATGCAGACTCGATTTTTGGAAGTGCTGAGAACTGAAGTCACAGCGAGCTCTCCCTTGCGTGTAGTAGGTGATGTAATCTGGAAAATTAGGTAACATTTCAGACTGGGCACTAAAAATTGTAGGTAATCTTAAATTTGACTCTTCTGCTTCTCGTTTCCCCATCTCTGAAATGGGAGTAAATAACCTCCCTTTTCCTCAGAAGGGTGCTTTTAAAATACAGTGATTTTTTCTGAAAGAAGAGGTTGGCCACCAAGAATATAGTAATTCTGTCTTTTGGGTGTAGTGTCAACTGTGTTTAGGAGGTCTATGATGGGACTGCACATTGGACAAGAAGGAAGACCCCATGGATGACAGAGTTGCTGATCAGATGAGGAATGCTTTTCCTGTGTACTAGATCGGTAGACATTTTGTGAAGCAAGAGCTGAAGGGACTGTTAAGGTTTATAAGCGCTGTAATTTTTTACATTTTGAGTACAGGGCATGTATTGTTCTTCCAGGATCCTCTAGGAAGGCTTAAGTATTATGTGCAGATGTATGGCTATGTTGAGTACATAGAAAAGTATATAGTATACATTTTATACCTAATCTTCTGTCTTCTGATTTCTCCCTAACTCAAATTTAGTTTAAATCTTAGATTATGCCCCTGCATGTGTATTTCCCCCTGGGATCTCCAGTACATGGGGTTAGTAACCACTCATGTTCATACTGAGGGTTACTGTTTTCACCCTAAGTAATTTCAGGTACCATATGGAGTTCTTTTCTAGGCAGAAGATGCAAATAGAGCTAAGCACTGCTGGGGATCCTGTAGTACCTGGCTAGCTCGGAGAGAGGTCCCCTCAGTTTTTGAACACTTGCAGAATTCGGTGTCAGTATATGCAAAGCACTTCTACGTGCTCTCTGTGTAGTATTTAAGGGTCTACGAGTCTGATGAATAATCACAATAAATTTACAAATACACAAAAGCTATTATTAAAAATAAATTGGTAGAGACTGAAAAATGCTGGAAAAAAGTGATCCTACAGGCTGTTACTATTTTGCCTTTGGGTTGTAAGAGTTATTGCACACAAATGTACAAGAACACGTTATAAACAAGCCTAAAAATCAGGTATTTCAGAAAAAGTAAATGTAGCGATAATGTTGAAAAGGGAGACTTATACTATGCTGTTTCAAACATGTTTGCCATATCAAAGAGTTGCCAGCTTTAGTCTTAATACCCCCCCAAAATGTTTCCTCTTTAAATTTGGCTTTACCCCCAGAAATAATTTCCCTTCTTGAAACTGAAAACAGCAGTGACAGCTCTTCTGCATGTTAAAAGACGTCACTGCTTAAAATCTGATATCTTATATCCCTGCAGGCTCAGAAACTGGAGCTTTATATCGCTGCAGAGTGTTGATCTCCAGCTGCCTAATTGTTCCGTGCAGCTGCTTCTTTCAAATCCTGTAAGGACCCGATGTATCAAAGTTGAAATTATCAATTTCTGGCATGAAAAGCTTTCATAAGTTTTGTACATATATTTGGTTTTATGCTTTCAAAGCTTGAGCCATACAGAGTTGGGCACATAACAACTATACAAGAAATCACTGACTGAAAACTGAAACTCTAAAATATTTTTGAGTTGTTCTGATAATATGTCTTCATTCAGGAAAGATGCAGCTACAGAAGACTTGGGCTGGTGAAAACTTACACCATCTGACATTCATTGTGTGCTTTTGACAGTATAATGTAATACAATACGGTGTTGGCTACAAAATATGTTTCTTGCACAGCTGCACTTTGCATCCAGTTGCTTGACTTCAATAATAATGAAAAATACCCCGTCCAAAGTAGTGTTTCATAACACACTGTAAACAATATAATTTGATCTCAGGGGCATTAAGATGGTCAATTAAACAGAAAGTCGAGCAACCAGCCACCTGTTAAGTCCCTTCACTCTACGTCCATCATCGAGAAAGTTCACCCTGTGCTCAGGCTTGCCCAGAGTCTCTCAGAGCAGGCGGAAGCCCAGAAGGTCACCCCAGGGGGCTGCCAGGGGCACCCTGACCCGGTCCCGCAGCGGGCGCCGCTAGAGCTGACTGGCAGCTGACAGCCGAGTCGGTGCCACTGCATCTAGTATCTGCCGAAGTTGTCAAGTTTTGACAGGTCTGACAACACTAATTATGTGTTTGGTGTTAAAAGCTTGGGATTTGACATAATGATAGACCTGCATGTCTCAACTGAAGGGTTTAAAGCTGCTTTGAAATGATGAAGGATGGTATCTTCATGGATTTTATGACAGCTAAATGGTATCGTATATTCTCCCTTGTTTTTCTGTGGAAATTGAATATCTAGACCAAAGCCTACCATTAAAATATTTTTCTTTGGATAACTGTCATATTAACCATGAATGCAATTAATAAAGGATTCATTCTCTGCAGAAAAGCAAAACACACTACGGTATCGTAGTGTTGTACTTTTGGTTCATTTTAGAATTATTTCAGACTGTAATCAGAGAGGACAAAAGTGCTGTAGCACCACACACAGCAGTGTGTCAGCATGCAAAATCTGACAGTTTTACAGTCGTTTTTCAATTTCAGTCATTTTGGTCTCATCCTCATGTTATATAGTGTACAGATGGACCCTCAGGTCATAAAAACCACTGACACATCTCCATAGCAAATAACAATGTGCAAGGGTAGACCTCTGCATATAACTTGCTGTAGGTCATCCACATTGTATCCCTGATTCACCTAATTGCTCCTGAAGTTTTTTTCAAAAGGTACGTAAGATGGCATTGAGTTTGCCTTTGGAAGAATGACTAAATCAGTTCCATGTCCTACAACCCAAACAAATGAATTTGTACTGAAAACCCCATTGGAGCTTAAGCCTTCATATTGATGTAGAAATGCCTACAAGTGTGAAGTGGGTTGGAATGTCTGTGTTTCAGCCATAAATATAAATGTAAGATTTGGGTTTTGACTGTCTTTTCTGAGAGTATAGCCACCAATGGCCACTAAGTGACATTGTTTTGAATGATAAGCAGATCCTTGTTGATGTGATGTTTTGCTGAGATTAGGACTAAAAAAGTTAAAGGGCCAAATTTTCTGAAGCATTTCACTCCTTTGTTTATCAGTGGAGAGTGTCCTGAAAATCCACCGTAGAGAAGAGGTAACTAGGTGATGTCCATGATGTGAAAAAGGGAGTCGGACTATTACCTGATATATAGCAACACACTTTTTAAGGCAAAACTGGTTTACAAGCAACTGATAAATTGCTGTAACTTGTTAAGGTTTGTCATTCATCTTGTTCTACTGATGGCTTGGAAAAATAATCAACTGATTATGCTTGACGTGTTGTCTTAAACTGTGATAGATTATTTTTGCTGGCATTAATATTTTAAGGAGATCTGTTTTCCTTCTGTAGTTAGTTACGCCATTATGCCATTTATGTTCTCCATTAATTCTGTAAGTGGGAGGTTTGGGGATTTTTTTTAATACAGTTAGGTAATTAAAGAGGGCTTTGTAGTTTCTTTTATATATGTATCACTGTATGCTTTGAAACACATTTGTTCTGGTTCGGCTGCGGCCGGCAACAAAAGCGCCACGCGGCCGCCCCTCCCCCCGCCGGGG
>Ga0065711_1000716_pt1 | contig 57313 bp, 47 predicted proteins | sample Hoacrofraction12_FD_59098 | JGI IMG/M metagenome (GOLD analysis project Ga0065711, IMG submission 59098) | Hoatzin crop microbial communities from Cojedes, Venezuela - Epithelial fraction 12 v2 (version 2) | ecosystem: Host-associated > Birds > Digestive system > Esophagus > Crop | place...
ACGTACAACAGTACCAGTCATGGTAATATCGCAAGCTGTTCCACCTATAATGACATAGTTGTCAGAATATGACTCAAAAGCCTCTCGGAATTTCTCTAATCCTTCCATTGCATATCATTTATTAAATGTTCAACTTCGCTTTCCACTCGCGGGTCGGAATCCTCACGGAGCGAAATGGCCAAAGATAATTTATCCACCCACTTGACTTCTGTCCCCATGCTTGTAACTGGTGGATATTTCCATGCCTCAATTATAATGTTGCCATCAAACTCATTCGACCGTACGATTACTCCTGACGCCTTGAAATCACGAAGCTGCTTCAAGGTCATCATGATAATTCTTTCTGGGTCAGGATTGAGCATAGTGTAATGCGCCAAGGCATTGATTCCGCTGGTCGGGAATTGCTCCTCAGACAACAAATCGTCGCAGTATATGCGTTCTGCAACAGGACTGATAAGGAAAGGTCGGGCTTGTTCCCACAGATCTTTCTCCGTTTTATCAAAGTGTAAGACTTTCCGCTTTGAACCATCTGGCACCTTGTGGCATAACCCCAAGTCTTCAAGACAGGTGATGCCAAGCGTAATGCTTGCATACGAATATGGCACCTTGCTCTCCATGTCACGTGCTGCCAGACCTTCAAGACACTCTATTTGTAAATGATAGAGTAGCAGGTATTGGGCAACTGGTGTCAGCACTTTTGCCTGTTTTGTTCTACGAATGCGTTCATTGGCCAGAAGCATCGGCAAGTGTACATATTTGTCCGAGACGATGAAATAAACGTCTTTGTCAATGAGTCTTTGTCGCTCGTATGCAGGACAAGCTGGCAACAAAAAGACAGTGGGAAGATGCAACAAAGAAGTAAGGTTAGAAGCCGTGATGGCGAGACTGCGTGGTGCAGCCAACTTGCCTTTAGGTTCGGCGAAAAGCAATGGCATACCATGAAACTCCCCATCGTAGAACTTATATGCCAATGAGTCTCCGATGGAGATACCTTTCATCTGCGCCTTGCTTCGCTCATGCAGCTGTATAGGTCTTCCTAATATGGCAATATCTTTAGTCTTATTCATTTCTGCTCTATTTTAATACCATATTAAAACGATGCAAAAGTACTAAAATAATTCGATATAAACAAGACTTTTTCCGATTATTTTGCATTTAACACAAAAATGATTGTCCAGAATGGGCAAGTTCTTTTGCTGAAATCGCAAACTTCCGTCATTCTATGTGTAATAATTGGCACTTCGTGCCACTGACAAACATGTAAATGCTCATGCAAATGTCCGCTATTATGAGTCCTTAATTCTTTTTATTTCGCTCGTTTTTTGTTTCAATGTTTCTCATTGTTTCTCATTGTTTCCCACGAAATGCCAAAAATGACGATTCAAGGTTTTCCTGTGGCATTCTACCTTAGTGCCATAAATAACAAAACAGGTTGAAAATTTATACCCCATTTTACACTCGCGGTAGAAATACGGTTCAAAATAGTCCTAAATGATAGCGATTCTTGGAACTAAAGTTATTTTGTAAGTATTTGATTTTGTGTAAGTTGTGTGATTTTTGAGTACCTTGTAAATTGTTCTTTTAGAAAGTGAAATTTTTGTACATAACTAATTGATAATCAATTAGTTATGTGCAAAATCACTTGCCGACGCAGAAGTTAGAAAATATGGAATGTAGAGTCGTTTCGGGTGTGATGGCTTGTCCGGTGATTTCGTTAAGCGCTTGGATGGTGTCGCGCAGGTCTTCGGCCACGAGGTCTCCGCTGATGTTTTGCTGAAGGGCGGAAATGACGCGGAGTATGGAGTCTTGAGCACGAAGGAGAATCTCGTAGTGGCGCGCGGAGGTGATGACGACATCGTTTTCGCGGATTTCGGGGATATCAGCGGCAGTGTAGATGGCTTCTTCAAGTTCTTCGATACCGAGACCTTGTTTGGCGCTGATAGCCAAATCTGCAGAGGGTAGGGGGGTATAAACGTGGGAATTGATATGAATTGCGGCAGAACAATCGGCACAACTTGTCGTGCTTTCCCTTGATTCGTTTTGCGGTGATGTGGTAAGGCGTGTCTCGTTTTGTTTGATGCGATCAATCTTGTTTTGTACGATGAGTAGTGATTTGTCTTTGCATCTGGTGCGCATGGATTGCAACTCTTTGGCGGAAGGCTCTTGGTCGATGAGCCAAATGATGATTTGCGCTTCGTCGAGCATTTTGTAGGTGCGGCGGATTCCGATTTGTTCAATTTCGTCATCGGTCTGTCGCAGTCCGGCGGTGTCGATAAACCGGAAGGTGATGCCGTGCAGAGTGATGGTCTCTTCGATGGTGTCGCGCGTGGTGCCGTGTGTGTTGCTGACGATGGCACGTTCTTCTCCGAGTAGTCTGTTGAGTAGCGTACTCTTCCCTACATTGGTACGTCCCACGATGGCCACGCCGATTCCTTGTTTGATGGCACGCCCGGTTTTGAAGGATCCTGCTAGTCGCTTGATAGCATTATAAATGGTTTGAGAGAGCTGGAGAAGTTCGGAACGATCAGCAAATTCAAGATCTTCGTGGTCAGAGAAATCGAGCTCGAGTTCAAGAAGAGCCGTGAGTCGTAATAGTTTTTCGCTTAATTGATGGAGCTCGCCCGATACGCCGCCACGCAATTGGCTTATGGCCATACGGTGAGTGCCGCGGTTTGTTGCGGCAATGAGATCTGCCACGGCTTCAGCTTGCGACAGGTCCATCTTTCCGTTGAGAAATGCACGCTTGGTGTATTCGCCAGGTTCGGCCTGTCGACAACCATTCTCGATGAGCAGTTGTAGGATGGTTTCGGCCACATATCGCGATCCGTGACACGTGATTTCGATGCAATCTTCGCCGGTGTATGAGTGGGGCGCTTGGTAATAGGTGAGCACCACTTCGTCTACCACTTCGCCTTCTTTCCCCGTGATTCGTCCGAAGATGGCCCGCCGCGGTTCCGTGATGGGATGACTAAAAACTTTTCCGGCAATGGATTTGCTCTCATTGCCGGATATGCGAATCAGTGCGATGGCACCTCCCGTGGGCGTTGCCAAGGCGCAAATGGCGTCGTTGTTCATTCAGATGCGGTCAAGAACCAGTTTGATGAGCCCGTCGATCGTGCCTTTGTATTCTGTATTCATCTTTTGGGCGTAGCGATTGGCGATAACCATGCAACACGTCATGGCTTTGTGCCCGAGCAGACGTGCCAATCCGGCGAGAGCGCTACTTTCCATTTCAAAGTTGGTGATACGCAGTCCGTTGTATTCAAACGCTTCCACTTTCTCGTTTTGTTTTGGATCGGCTAGAGGGATGCGCAGTTCTCGTCCTTGCGGCCCGAAGAAACCACCGCAGGCGATGGTTACACCGCGCACCATGTCGTTGGCTGCCACACGCTCCAGAAGTTCCTTGTCGGCGTCGATCACATAGGGAGCACAGAGCAGTGGGTTCCAGTTCATGTGCTCTTTGAATGCTTTTTCGAAGGCCAAGTCACACACATTGTTTCGGCCGGCATAAAAGTTCAGCAGGCCATCGAAGCCAATGCTTTTCTCCGATGCGATATAGGTGCTTGTGGGCGTATTGGGCTGCAGCCCGCCACAGGTTCCGATGCGCACGAGCGTGAGTTGTCGCAGATGGTCTTTCACTGTGCGCGTGTTGAAATCGATGTTGGCCAGCGCGTCAAGTTCGTTCATCACGATGTCGATGTTGTCGCAGCCTATGCCTGTGCTTTGCACGGTGATGCGCTTGCCTTGATATGTACCGGTGATGGTGTGAAATTCTCGGCTCGCCACTTCGCATTCGCGATTTTCAAAGTGGGCCGCCACGGTCTCCACACGTCCGGGGTCGCCCACCAGTATAACGCGGTCGGCCAATTGTTCGGGTTTCAGATGCAGGTGGAACACACTGCCATCATTATTGATGATGAGTTCCGATTCGGGGAATACTTTCTTTGTCATGGTTGTAGTTGTTTCGTGGTTGAGGCTTCGATTTCGGCATTGCGAATACGTTGCTCCATGTTCGCAATGTCCTTTATCAGTTGTTCTTGTTCTTTTTCTGCTTTGAGGATGTCGTCGCTCATCGCGGCGCGTTCCAATGCCGACGCTTCGTGATATTTCTGCCGCGCTTGGTCGAGCGATGCCGTGTTCTTGCTGAGCATCTGCTGCATTTCGGCGAGTTGTGCGAGGCGTCCGTTGTTTTCGGGAGTTTTGAAATCGTTGGCTTTTGTGTAAATTGTTTGGTCGTTGATGGGGAAGGCAAATGTTATCGGAGCGGGCTTTGCGTAGTCCGTTTTCAATGCCTCCCATCGCTGGCGGGCCGAGGTGAGCTCTTCGTTTCTGCCATCCCAGGTGTCAGCGATGGCGGAGATGGCTGCTCTCGCTCTCACTTTATCGGCGCCGTTGGCATTGATGTCATAAACCTCATGTCCGTCGGGTGGCACCAAAGTGTAGATGCACACCATCCCGTCGGGCTGGCGACGATCGGTGACGAGCCATGCCAAACGATTTTCTTCGTCCACGGCATAGAGATATTCGTTGGCGGCGGAGTTGAACGGAAACCCCACATTTTGCGGCTTCAAGAACGCGCCACTCTCGTGGTCGTAGCGTGTCACGAAGATGTCGGTGCCGCCCACGCTGCCTTCTCCCTTGCGCGCGAAGTAGAGGGTTGCGCCGTCGCCCATCATAAACGGACACGATGCTTCTCCCAATTCTTTAGCCCAAGTTTTTTCGCTCCAGCCGTTGCCTTCTTTGTATTCCACATAGGTACGCATCTTGCCCTTCGCATCGGGTGTCGAACTATATCGTGCAAAACCGTAACCATTGGTGAAATGAAACACCTCGTCCGTTTGCTCCATCTTCCCGTGGCTGGGGAGAAGGGGAATATGCTCAAGGAAATGATCTCGCGACACCACGATGCTGTCCACCACTAGAATTTTTTGCGTGGCGGGCAGCATGCTCTCGAAGAGCGATGTGGGCGGCGATGCCGGTGTCGTTTCTTGAGCTCCTACACCGGTAGCGATGAGCATCCCCAATAGGGAGAACATTGTTTTTTTCACGGCTGTCATGTCTTTCTGTGTACACTCGAAGGGGCGTGGCTGGGCGTTATTCCCCGCGCAGCTTCTTATCCATCGAAGCGGCAGCCCTGCGTCCGTCGCCCATGGCGAGGATTACTGTGGCGCCGCCACGCACGATGTCGCCGCCGGCAAACACATCGGGTCGCGAGCTTTGCATATCATCATTCACCACGATGGTGTTCTTGCGTCCCAGTTCCAGACCGGCAATAGACTTCGGGACAAGCGGGTTGGGCGACACTCCCACGGCCACGATAACCTGATCCACATCGAGCGTAATAGTCTTTCCCTCCACGGGGACAGGTGAGCGGCGCCCCGAAGCGTCGGGTTCGCCAAGCTCCATCACCTGCAGAACGGCTTGCTTCACGGCACCGTTCTCATCGGCAATGTATTCAATGGGGTTGTGCAGGGTGAGGAAACGAATGCCCTCTTCCTTGGCGTGCTTCACCTCTTCAAGGCGTGCCGGCATCTCCACCTCAGAGCGGCGATACACGAGCGTGACGTCGGCGCCTAGTCGTTTGGCCGTGCGACACGAGTCCATGGCCGTGTTGCCGCCACCCACCACCAGCACGCTCTTGGCCGGATTGATAGGGGTGTCGGTCGTGGGGTTGGCCGCATCCATAAGGTTTACACGAGTAAGATACTCGTTGGAAGACATGATATTGATGGCATTCTCGCCCGGAATGTTCATGAAGTTGGGCAGTCCGGCACCCGAACCCACGAAGATGCCTTTGAAACCCTGTGCTTCGAGCTCGTCCACCGAAATGGTTTTCCCGACGATAACGTCCGTCTGGAAGTGTACGCCCATCTTGCGCAGGTTCTCTATTTCCACGTCCACGATGGCGTTGGGGAGGCGGAATTCGGGGATGCCGTATTTCAAAACGCCGCCGATTTCGTGGAGCGCTTCAAACACATACACATCGTATCCCTTCTTCACCATGTCGCCGGCAAAGCTCAATCCCGAAGGACCCGAACCCACTACGGCGATTTTCATGCCGTTGGATGGGGCGATTTCGGGCAGCGAAATCTGGCCGCTTTCGCGTTCAAAGTCGGCAGCAAAGCGTTCCAAGTAGCCAATGGCTACGGCCTGTCCGCCACTCTTCAGATGGATGCACTTGCTTTCGCATTGTTTTTCTTGCGGACAAACGCGACCGCATACGGCAGGCAGCGCAGACGTGTCTTTCAGCACTTTGGCTGCAGCCAAGAACTGCCCGCGCTCGATGTTCTTGATAAACGATGGAATGTTGATGTTCACAGGGCAACCTTCCACGCAGGTGGGCTTGGGACAATCCAGGCAGCGCTTGGCCTCGGTGAGCGCCATTTCCTTGGTCAATCCCGTGTTCACCTCCTCGGTGCGCGTAGTGGCGCGATAGGCAGGGTCGAGCTCAGGCATCTTCACCCGCTCAATACTCATGCGCTCTTTGGGCTTCATCGACTTGCGCAGCGCCATGCGCCATTCGGCTTTGGGGTCGGTGAGCTGTTCGATGGTGTCGTCCACGGGCGCTTCGTCCATGGTGATGCCGTTGCCGTCAGACGGTTTTTTGTTGGTCGCGCCATCAGCCTTGCCGGCGAGATGCTCTTCGAAATGTGCCATTTCGTCTTGTTCTTCGCGCTTGAAAGTGCCCATGCGCTTAAACATTTCATCCCAATCCACGAGCGCGCCGTCGAACTCGGGGCCATCGATACACACAAACTTCGTTTTGCCGCCGATAGTCAATCGACAAGCGCCGCACATGCCCGTGCCATCCACCATAATGGTGTTGAGCGACACATCCGTGGGAATGTTATATTTTTGTGTGAGCAGACACGAGAATTTCATCATGATGGGCGGACCGATGGCAAAGGCTTTGTCGATGTGTTCCTGTTGAATGAACTTCTCGATACCCACGGTCACCACGCCCTTTTCGCCGTAGCTGCCGTCGTCGGTCATGATAATCACTTCGTCCGACGAGCGCCGCACTTCATCTTCCAGAATAATCAAATCCTTGTTGCGGCCGGCCAGCACGGAGAGCACGCGGTTGCCGGCAGCCTTCAATGCCTGGATGATGGGCAGCATAGGCGCTACGCCCACGCCGCCGCCGGCGCACACCACGGTGCCGTAGTTCTCGATGTGTGTGGGGTTGCCGAGCGGTCCCACCACGTCGGCCACCTCATCGCCTTCGTTCAGGTTGCAGAGCTTGATGCTCGACAGTCCCACTTTTTGCACCACCAGCATGATGGTGCCGCGCTCGATGTCGGCGCCGGCGATGGTGAGCGGCATGCGCTCGCCTTTCTTATCTACGCGCACGATGACAAAGTTGCCGGCTTTGCGGCTCTTGGCAATGAGCGGCGCTTCAATCTCGAAGCAGAACACTTTCTCCGAGAATTGTTTCTTCTTTATGATCTTGTTCATGATGATTCCGATGTTTTTGCAGTGGTTAGCGGTTTAATGGATGGTGGCCGATGCCTAGTGCTGGCGGCATTGGGCATCGGCCGACCACCGGTGGCGTCAGTCTATCATCTCGCACCCCATGTAGGGCACCAAGGCCTTGGGCACGCGAATGCCTTGCTCGGTCTGGTTGTTTTCCAAGATGGCGGCCACGATGCGCGGCAGAGCCAGTGCCGAACCGTTGAGGGTGTGGCAGAGCTCGGGTTTCTTCGCGCCTTCGGGACGATAGCGGCACTTCAAACGATTGGCCTGATAGGTGTCGAAGTTGGACACCGACGACACTTCGAGCCAGCGCTTTTGTGCTTCGGAGTAAACCTCGAAATCGTAGCAGATGGCCGATGTGAAACTCTGGTCGCCGCCGCACAGCAGCAACACGCGATAGGGCAGCTCGAGCTTTTTGAGCAGTCCCTCCACGTGGTCGAGCATCTCGCGATGGCTCTCCTTGGAGTGTTCGGGCTTGTCGATGCGCACGATTTCAATTTTCGAAAATTCGTGCAGGCGGTTCAGTCCGCGCACATCCTTGCCGTAGGAGCCGGCTTCGCGACGGAAGCATTGTGTGTAGGCGCAGTTTTTGATGGGAAGGTCTTTCTCGTCGAGAATCACGTCGCGATAGATGTTGGTCACGGGCACTTCGGCCGTAGGGATGAGGTAGAAGTCGTCCACCTCGCAGTGATACATCTGTCCCTCCTTGTCGGGCAGCTGTCCGGTGCCATAGCCCGAAGCGGCGTTCACCACCGTCGGAGGCATGATTTCGGTGTAGCCGGCCTGGCGTGCCTCGTCGAGGAAGAAATTGATGAGCGCGCGCTGCAGACGGGCACCCTTGCCGATATAGACGGGGAAACCGGCGCCTGTGATCTTCACGCCCAGGTCGAAGTCGATGAGATTATACTTCTTGGCCAGTTCCCAATGGGGCAGTTTGGCTTCGGCCACTTCCGGATTGGCATCCCAATTGCCCACGGTGTCGTCGGGGCGACATTCGCGCAGGTTGCTTCTCACCACGCGATTGTCTTCGGCGGCCTTTCCTTCGGGCACCTCATCGTAGGGGATGTTGGGTATTTGGCAGAGCAGTGTGGTGAGCTCTTCTTGTGCCTTGTCCATGGCTTCTTCGAGCGCTTTGTTTTGTTCCTTGGCGCCGGCCACTTTGGCTTTCACTGCTTCTGCTTCGTCGCGCTTGCCTTCTTTCATCAGTCGGCCAATCTCGGCGGCCATCTTTTTGGCCTCGGAAAGGTTGGCATCCAACTGCTGTTGGGCTTCGCGGCGACGTTTATCGATGTCGAGTGCCTGACGGATGGCTTCCTCGGCGTTGGCAAAATGTTTCTTGTTCAGACCGGCAATCACGCGCTCGGTCTCCTCTTTAATAAGTTGTAGTGTCAGCATGATGTGTTATGATATCATTATCGATCGTGCCCGCGGGCGGCGCACGCTCATTCGTTGGCTTCTTTTACGGCAGCCATTATCTTGGCTTCTAGTTCTTCGCAGAGCTCGGGATTGTCTTTCAGCAGCGTCTTCACGGCTTCGCGTCCCTGCGCCAGTTTGTTGCCGTCGTAGGAGAACCAGCTGCCGCTCTTCTGTATGATGCCATACTCCACGCCCATGTCCACGATTTCTCCAATCTTGGAGATGCCTTCTCCGAATGTGATTTCAAACTCACATTTGCGGAAGGGAGGCGCCACTTTGTTCTTGACCACCTTCACGCGCACCTGGTTGCCGATGACTTGATCGCCGTCTTTCAAGCTGGTGACACGACGGATGTCGAGGCGCACCGATGCGTAGAATTTCAAGGCATTGCCGCCGGTGGTGGTTTCGGGATTGCCGAACATCACGCCGATTTTCTCGCGCAGCTGATTGATAAATATGCAGGTGGTTCTGGTTTTGGCAATGGTGGAGGTGAGCTTGCGCAGGGCCTGACTCATCAGTCGGGCGTGCAAACCCACGGCCGAGTCGCCCATGTCGCCTTCGATTTCCTTTTTCGGAGTGAGCGCTGCCACGGAGTCGATGACCACAATGTCAACGGCGGCCGACGAGATGAGCTGGTCGGCAATCTGGAGCGCCTGCTCGCCGTTGTCGGGCTGAGAAATCCACAAGTTGTCGATGTCCACTCCCAGCTTTTGCGCATAGAAGCGGTCGAAGGCATGCTCGGCGTCGATAAACGCGGCGATGCCCCCTTGTTTTTGAGCCTCGGCAATGGCGTGGATGGCCAGCGTGGTCTTGCCCGAGCTCTCGGGGCCGAATATTTCGATGATGCGCCCCTTGGGATATCCGCCCACGCCGAGAGCGATGTTCAGTCCGATGCTCCCCGTTGGGATCACCTCTACGTTCTCGATGCGCTCGTCGCCGAGCTTCATGATCGACCCCTTTCCGAAGTCTTTATCGATCTTTGCGATGGCGGCCTGCAGGGCCTTCATCTTCTCCGACTGGGGATTTTGTACGTCCCCTTCTTCTGTTTTTTTAGCCATATTTGTTGTCATTAAATTTGTTGCATTGTTCCTTGGGCATTGTTCTTCGAATGCCATTCTGCTGGCGGTGGGTTGCTCTGGTGCCGCCGGTCTCACAGTTCTAGGTCGCCGTCGAACACCTCATGCCAAGGCAGGCCTTGCTTGTTGAGCTGTTCCATGAACGGATCGGGGTCGAACTCCTCCACGTTCCACACGCCCGGCTTGCGCCATAAGCCTTTGAAAAACATCATCGCGCCAATCATGGCGGGCACGCCCGTGGTGTAGCTCACGCCTTGCATGCCGGTCTCTTCGTAGGCGGCTTGATGTGAACAGTTGTTATATACATAATAGGTGCGCTCCTTGCCGTCCTTGATGCCCTTGATGCGGCAGCCTATTGAGGTCTCGCCATCGTAGTTCTCGCCGAGGTCTTGGGGATTGGGCAGCACGGCCTTCAGAAACTGAAGCGGCACTATTTTCACGCGCGCCGTCTTTTCCGGATCATCGGCCAGCGGTGCCTCATACACGATTTCGTCGATGCGACTCATGCCGATGTTCTGTATCACGTCAAGGTAGTTGAGATATTGTTCCCCGAATGTCATCCAGAAGCGGGCCAGTCGGATGCTGGGGTAGTTCTTCACCAGCGACTCCAATTCCTCGTGGTGCATGAGGTAGCTCTCGCGCGGGCCTATGTTGGGGTAGGTGAGGGGCTTATGCACGCTCAGTGGTTCGGTCTCCTTCCATTGGCCATCTTCGTAATAAAGACCCTTCTGCGTGATTTCGCGGATGTTGATTTCGGGATTAAAGTTTGTGGCGAATGCTTTGTGATGATTGCCAGCGTTGCAGTCCACAATGTCTAGTTGGGTCATCTCGTCGAAGTGGTGCTTGGCTGCATAGGCCGTGTAGATGCCCGACACGCCTGGGTCGAATCCGCACCCCAGAATGGCGGTCAGGCCGGCTTGTTCGAAGCGTTCTTTATAAGCCCACTGCCACGAATACTCGAAGTGGGCCTCGTCGCGCGGCTCGTAGTTGGCCGTATCCATGTAGCTCACGCCGCAGGCCAAGCACGCGTCCATGATGGTGAGGTCTTGATAGGGTAGCGCCAGGTTGAGCACCAGCTGCGGGCGATGCTCTTCCAGAAGCACCTTCAGCTGCTCCACGTCGTCGGCATCCACCTGTGCCGTTTTAATGTTGATGTCGTGCCCCTTCCGCCGTATGGCTTCGGCCAGCGCGTCGCATTTCTCGCGCCGCCTGCTGGCGATGATGAGTTCGTCAAACACATCGGCATTCTGTGCAATCTTGTGAGCTGCCACGGTAGCCACGCCGCCGGCGCCAATCATCAGGATTCTGTTCATTCTTTTTCTTTAGTGGTTAGATGGATTATCCTTGTCGGCCGTTTGCGCGGCCGGCGTTTAACGTTGCAAAGATAGCATTTATTTCTCATTGCGGAAAATAAACACGCAAAAAATCGGGCGTGTGCGGGAAAAATAGTATCTTTGCCCTATGAAAACCAAAATGCGGGCTTTGATTATCGGCGCCTCGTCGGGAATAGGCCTCCGCGTGGCGTTGTTGCTCGAGCAGGAGGGGTGGAGCCTCACGGTGGCCGCTCGTCGGGCCGACGTGTTGCGCCGCACGTTTCCTATGGCCACGGTGTTGCCGCTCGACGTCACCGCCGCCGATGCTCCCGAAGTGTTGTCGGCCCATCTGGCCGAAGCGGGGCCCATCGACCTCTTGTTTTATGCCGCCGGCATAGGCAAACAGAATCCTGCGCTCGAACCGTTGATAGAATCGTCCACCGTGGAGACCAATGCGCTGGGCTTCACCCGCGTTATCGGCGTTGCTTTTCGCCACATGGCCGAACATGGCGGCGGCCACATCGCCGTCATTTCGTCGGTGGCCGGCACTAAGGGACTGGGGCAGGCGCCCTCTTATTCCGCCACCAAGGCTTTCCAAAACACTTACATTGAGGCCCTTCAACAGCTGTCGGCCATGCGCCATTTGGGCATCACGCTCACCGACATTCGCCCTGGATTTGTGAACACGCCGCTGCTTTCGGGCGACCATTACCCCATGCTGATGGACGCAGATTGCGTGGCCCGCTCCATCGTGAAGGCACTCAAGCGCAAGCCCGCCGTGGTCACCATCGATGGACGTTGGCGCATCGTGGTGGCGCTGTGGCGGCTCTTGCCACATGCACTGTGGAGAAAACTAAAGTTTGTTCACTCATAATCGTTTCATTCCCAAATGATTTCATGCTTCCACGAAAGCATCGGTTGATTGTTGTTCTGGTGCCTTTCGTTTCCTCTACCGGTGCATTATTTTTCTGCGGATGCCATCGGTGTGTTGCTTTGGTGCCGCAATGATATGCCTTTCGCACCACATTCAAAATCCGTGCCAAACGGACTTGATGTGTAAGAATTGACCAATTTTTGCCCAAAATTATTGTCGGGAAAAATCACCAATCTAGATGTTAAAATCTTTAAACGCGGCCCTTTTCCGCCGTTTTTGTCGACGGAGAAATTCATTCCTAATGATCTTCGATTTCCAATCCAATGGTTTTCGACTCGCTATCCATTAGTTTTTCGATCGCCAATCCAATGGTTTTTCGAGTCGCTATCCATTGATCTTCGAGTCGAAAACCATTGGATTGGCGATCGAAAACCATTGGATTGGAAATCGCTCGTCAATGCCCCGTGTTTTTCGCTATTCGCCATAATTCTGATAAATAGTTAATGGATAGCGAGTTAGCGAAAACGGCCAAAAATGAGGGTTTTTCGGGCCGAAGTTGTCTTTGGTCAAAAAAATCGCAAAATCAGAGAGGGGCCTGTTCTTGATTTGACCAATTTGGAGTGCTCCGAAAAGTGGCATTTGGGGGCGCCGGATGCAGGGCTATTTGCATCGAAAAACGACATTTAGGGTGGGGCTTTCCGACGGAGATGCAGAGCGACGTTGCGAATGAATGCTGTGAAGGCCGGCACGAAACGTGGAGAAAACTAAAAATCGGCGGTTTTTCTTTGATTATTCGTGCATTTGAATTACCTTTGCAACGAGCTACATCTACAACAGATAAATCACATATAACGCTTAACATAAGACATTAGCATGACGAAAAGTATTCTCGAAGGCCGCCCCCGCTTGGAAGAAGAGGTGATGAAGGTGGCCGAGGTGGCCGGCTATCTGTGGCAGAACGGATGGGCCGAGCGCAATGGCGGAAACATAACGGTGAACGTCACCGCGTTTGTGGACGATGAAGTGAGGCAGTTGCCTGCCATCAGTGAAGTGAAGTCTATCGGCTTGACGCTCCCGCATCTGAAGGGTTGTTTCTTCTACTGCAAAGGAACGGGGAAACGCATGCGCGACCTGGCTCGCCGCCCGATGGACAACGGCAGCATCATACGCATCACGGACGACTGCGCCGGCTATGAAATCATTGCCGACAATCTGGTGCAGCCCACATCGGAGCTGCCGTCGCACTTGGCCGTTCACAACCATCTGATAGAGAAGGGGTCTGACTATAACGCCACGGTGCATACGCATCCTATAGAGCTGGTGGCCATGAGCCACAACGCTGCATTCTTGAAGAAAGATGTGCTGACCAACATCTTGTGGAGCATGATTCCGGAGACCAAGGCCTTCTGTCCGCTGGGCTTGGGCGTGGTGCCCTACGAATTGCCGGGCAGCAACGCGCTGGCCAAAGGCACGCTGGCGCAGCTCGACGACTACGACGTGGTGTTGTGGGAGAAGCACGGTGTGTTTGCGCAAGGGCGCGATGTGATGGATGCTTTCGACCAGATCGACGTGCTCTCGAAGAGTGCCAAAATCTACATCGACGCCAAGTGCATGGGCTTCACTCCCGAGGGTATGAGCCAGGAGCAGATGAAGGAGATGAGCGAAGCCTTCCACCTGCCGAAATAATAACCGACAATCATGGAGACAATAGTGGGGCGCGTCCAAAGGGATGCGCCCCACTGTTGTTGTGCAAGGGTGGCGAAACAAGACGCTGCAGGCCTTGGGCACGAACATTATTCCACGCGGAAATCGTCGATGCCGCCGCGCAGACCGTTGAGAAAGTCGGCCGCAGGCATGCGTCGTTTGCCAGCGGGTTGCACTTCGCAGAGTTCGAGCAAAGTGTCGGCCGTGGCGGCATAGAGACGGTTGCGATGAGAGACAAGCGTGCCGGCAGCGGCATCGGCGGGCATGTCGGTCTTTGCCGCCCGATAGATTTTAAACGTGGAGCGCTTGCCGTCGGGGGCCACCAGCGTGGTCCAAGCGCCGGGGTAGGGACTTAGTCCGCGGACAAAATCATATATCTTTTTGGCGGGGCTGTTCCAGCAGATTTCGCACGTTTCTTTGAAAATCTTGGGGGCGTGGTGGAGCTCGGTGTCGGTGGCGATGAGCTCGTCTTGCGGCATGCTCTCCACGCGGCCGTTGCCGTCAATGATGCGGTCGATGGTTTCGATGGCGATGTCTGCCCCTAGGCGCATCAGCCCGTCGTAAACTTGCTCCACATTGTCGTCGTCCTTGATGTCGAAGGGCCGCTGCATGATGATGCGCCCCGTGTCGATGTCGTGGTCGAGAAAGAAGGTGGTGACGCCCGTTTGCACCTCTCCGTTGATCACCGCCCAGTTGATGGGTGCTGCGCCACGATATTGCGGGAGCAGCGCGGCGTGCACATTGAACGTGCCAAATCGCGGCATGGCCCACACCACTTCGGGCAGCATGCGAAAGGCCACCACCACCTGCAGGTCGGCCCGACAGGCGCGGAGCTCGTCGAGAAAGGCGGGATCTTTCATCTTGACCGGCTGAAGCACGGGGATGCCCTGCTCAACGGCGTATTGCTTGACCGGCGGCGCTTGCAGCGTGTCTTGGTGACGACCCACGGGTTTGTCGGGCTGTGTGACAACAGCCACCACCTGGTAGCCGCCTTCCACCAGCCGCCGGAGCGTTTCGACGGCAAACTCGGGAGTACCCATAAACACGATGCGCAGGTCTTCTTTCTTCATGTTTGGATGTTTTTAGGTGTGGAGTGGGGCACGACCAGGCGTCATTCGGCGCTCATGTCGGCCACCATCTGGCGATATTGCGTGTAGAGATGAGAGCGCGTGATGTAGCCCACCAGTTTACCTTCCACGTCAACCACGGGTAGCATCTGCGCATCGGTCTTATCAAAAGTCTTCATCACGTCTTCCATCGGATCATTGGTGCCGAGCAGCGCCGCTGGCTGCGACATGAGCTGTCTGACGGTGAAATGGTGATAGAGCTCGGTGCGGAAGACGATGTTGCGTATCTTTTGCAGGTCGATTTCTCCAAGGAGTTTGTCGGCGTCGTCCTGCACGGGGAGCAGGCTTTGCTTGGAACGGCTCAGGGCATGGACAAGGGAACCGAGGGGCATGTCTGGCTTCACCGATGTGTAGTGGCGGTCGATGACGGAGTCGAGACTCATGAGCGTGAGTATCGCGCGGTCCGTGTGGTGCGTGATGAGCTTGCCTTCGCGGGCCAGTCGCATGCCGTAGATGCTGTGCGATTCGAACAGATTGATGGTGAGAAAAGCGCAGATGCTCACTATCATAAGAGGGATGAACATCTGGTAGCCTCCCGTCAGCTCGGCGATGAGAAAGATGCCCGTGAGTGGCGCGTGCATGACGCCGGCCATCACCGCTGCCATGCCCAGCATGGCAAAGTTGCATTCGGGGATGTAAACGCCAAAGCCCTCGATGTTCCAAATGCGGGCAAAAAAGAAACCGCCAAAGGCGCCGATGAAGAGCGAGGGTGCGAACGTACCGCCGCATCCGCCGCCGCCGTTGGTGGCCGAAGTGGCGAACACCTTGGTCAGGAGCACGAGTCCGATGTAGATGATGAACATGTGATTTTGCCCGTAGAACAGTGAATTGCGAAGTATCTGATTCCAACTGTCTTCGGTCTTTCCGTTGAGCAAAATGTTGATGCTGTCGTAGCCTTCGCCGTAGAGTGCGGGAAACAGGAAGATGAGGGCACTAAGCATCGTGCCGCCCAGCGCAAGCTTGGCATAGGGATTGTCCTTCAGCCGGCTGAACATTCCCTCGCAGGCGCTCATCATGCGGATGAAGTAGAGACTGAGCAGGCCGCCGAATACGCCCAACAGAATGTAGGCCGGCACACGACTCATCTGCCACGTGCCTTCCATCGTGAAGTGGAATAGCGATTGCGAACCGGTGAAGATGTAGCTGAAGCACACGGCCGTGACCGACGCAATGAGGATGGGCATGAGCGACGCCATGGTGAGGTCGATCATCAGCACCTCAAGCGTGAATACCAAGCCCGCGATGGGCGCTTTGAAAATGCCGGCAATGGCGGCCGAAGCACCACAGCCTATGAGCAGCATGAGCGTTTTGGAGTCGAGCTTGAAAGCCTGCCCCAGGTTGCTGCCGATGGCGGAACCGGTGAGAACAATCGGCGCCTCGGCACCCACCGAACCGCCAAATCCGATGGTAATGGCCGAAGCCACCACCGAGCTCCACGTGTTGTGTGCCTTCAGCCGGCTCTTCTTTGTGCTGATGGCGTAAAGGATGCGGGTGATGCCGTGCGATATATTGTCTTTCACAATGTAGCGCACAAAGAGACTCGTGAGATAGATGCCCACGACGGGATACACCAGATAGAGCCAGTTGAAAGAATCAGCCGAGAAATGTTCGGTGAGCAGCAGCTGTATCTGTCGTATGAACCAATGGAGCGAGAAAGCGGCAACAGACACAAGGAATCCCACCACGAAACTCAGCAGCAATGTGAACTGCCGGTCGGTGATGTGCTCTTCGCGCCAAGTTAAAAACTTCTCTCTCATGGTGGGGTTCAATGTCGGAAATTCAGTTGGGTGGTGCCAAATGTTTTTATGGGCGTTGTCGGAAGTCGAGATGTGGACTAATATGCTGCCGGAGGTGCTGTGCTTGGAGTGTTCTTTTCTATTGTCCCGCGATACTCGATGCGTCGTCTTTCGTGATTGCCACTACTTCCGGATGATCTTCACTTCGCCATTGGCGGCCAACTTGATGATGCTCGATGGAGTGTGTGGCTTCTTTTCTTGACGTCGCGACCAACACACGTAATCCACGGCTTCCAACAGTTCGGGAGCGATGTCGCAGAAGTTTTGTGCTGCCGGTTGGCCGCTGATGTTGGCGCTAGTGCTCACAATGGCTTTCTGAAAGCGAAAGCAAAGCTCTTTGGAAAACTCCTCCTGCGTGATGCGCAGCGCCACCGAACCATCTTCGGCAATCAGGTTGGGGGCCAGATTGACAGCGCCATCGAGGATGAGCGTCGTCGGCCTGACGGCCACATCAACAATGTCCCATGCCACGGCGGGCACCTGTCTCACGTAGCGCTGCAGGCGCGCGTCGCTGTCCACGAGACAGATGAGCGCCTTGTTGTCGCTTCGCTGTTTGATCTGATATACCTTGGCCACAGCCTCGGCGTTGGTGGCGTCGCATCCGATGCCCCACACCGTGTCGGTGGGATAGAGGATGATGCCGCCTTGTCGGAGCACGTTGACGGCGTTCTGGATGTCTTCTTTTCTATTCATGCGACACTCTTTTTGAAAAACCGAATGCAGGATGGCCGTTCCGTCTGATGAGAATAGCCACCCTGCAATCTCAATGTTTATGCAGTGTTATGCGTTGGCGAATATCCACTCGTAGATGCATGAGAAAATGCCAAAGAAGAGGATTCCTGCGGTGCAGATGGCGAGCGCCAAGCGCGTGCTGGTCGTCGTCTTGAACGTGGGCAGCGGATTGTCTTCTGGCTTGATGTACATGGCCTTCACGATGAGCAGGTAGTAATAGAGCGACACCACGGTGTTGATCAAGGCAATGAACACCACGAAGTAGGCAGCTCCGGTGCCGTGCTTGGCGGCGGCCATGAATACAAAGAACTTGCTGAACATGCCGGCGAAGGGCGGAATGCCGGCCAGCGAGAACAAGGCCAGCGTCATGAGCAGCGACAACTTGGGGTTGGTCTTGTAGAAACCATTGTAGGCATCCATGTCAGTGCGCCCGCCATTGGCTTCTTCTACGGCGCTGATGACGGTGAAGACGGCGAGATTGGCCACCACATATACCAATACATAATAGGTGAGGGCAGCCACGCCGTAGTTGCTGTTGCCCACCACAGCCAGCATAATGTAGCCAGCTTGCGAGATGGAACTGAAGGCCATGAAGCGCTTGAGCTCACTCTGACGAATGGCAAAGAGGTTGGCGATGGTGATGGAGAGCACGATGACGATGTAGAGCAACCACTCCCAATGGTGCACCATCGGTTGGAACACTTTCATCAGGATGGCGCACAACGTGAAGGCTGCAGCACCTTTAGAGATGACACTGAGATAGCCGGTGACGGTGGTGGGAGCACCTTGATAGGTGTCGGCCGTCCAGAAATGGAACGGCACAAGCGATATCTTGAAGCCCAATCCGCTGAAGAAGAATACCAAGCCAACAACGGGCAGCATGGCCGACCGCATGCCTAGATGCGCGATGAGCTTCTGCGTGAAGTCGCTGAAATAAAGCGTTCCCGACGAAGCGTAAAGCATGGAGATGCCGTAGAGCATGACGCCGCTAGAGAATGTGGCCGTGAGGATGAATTTGGCTGCGGCCTCGGCCGACTCGTGGCGATACTTGTCGAGTCCTACAAGGCAAGCCATGGGCACCGAAGCCATCTCAAGTCCGAGGAAGAACATCAAGAAATGACCGGCCGACATCATCATAAACATACCGAGCAGAGTGCTCTCCACAAGCATGTAGAACTCGCCAGCCTTGAACGAAGTGTCGGGGCGCGAGAGCCACTGACGGGCTTGGATGCACACGATGAGTGTGCCGGCGGCGAGGATGGTTTTCATCACGGCAGTGGCAGAGGTGCATTCGTACATGCCTCCGAAGGCGGTGATGGGGGCGTAGTAGGATCCTGCCACCTGACTGAAACAGATGCCCGTGAGCACCAGCACCATCAGGGAAACGGGGATGTTGAAGCGGTCGCCTTCCGTTTGTTTCTTCTTGAGATTGTATCCGAGAATGAAGTCGTACACAAAGGTGACAACCAGCATGAGCACCAGCACGGCCTCGGGAACCATATTAAGGAATTGTCCGTAGTTCATAATCGTATGTGAGAACAAGTGATTTTATATTACATTCCGGCGACAAGGATATTCGACAAGATGTTGCCTACGCCGCTATCGATGACATGGCTGGCCCACAGCGGGAAGCATCCCAAACCGGCCACGCAAGCGATGAGGCAAATCACGGCCACGCGCTCGTCCCATGTGGCATCGGTGAGCGTCACGGTGTCGCAGTGCGGATAGTCCACTTTCTGATAGAGTATCTTGCCCACCACGCGCAGGATATAGACTGCTGTGATGACTATGGAACAGCAGGCGATGATGGTGCAAGTGCGGCGGAAGATGTCGGCGTTCTCAAATGAGCCCACAAAGATAGTCATCTCTGCAATGAAACCGGAGAAGCCCGGCAGACCAAGGTTGGCCAAACCGGCAATCACGTAGCCACAGGCCAAGAAGGGCATAATCTTCATCAATCCGCCCAAATAGCGCACATCACGAGTGTGCGTGCGACCATAAATCATACCGATGAGAGCAAAGAAGAGGGCGGTCATCAATCCGTGGGAGAGCATCTGCAGAATGGCACCCGTGCAAGAAGTGCGCGTCATCATGAGCAGTGCGAAGAGCACAAGGCCGCAGTGTGACACCGATGAATAGGCGTTGATATACTTCAAGTCTGTTTGCACGCAAGCCGAGAGAGCGCCATAGACCACCGAAATGGTGGTGAGGATAAGGAATATCCACGACAATTCGCGGGCAGCATCGGGCAGCAGATACATAGCCACACGGAAACAGCCATATCCACCCAGCTTCATCAATACTCCGGCGTGGAGCATGGAGACGGCCGTGGGAGCCGAAGCATGACCATCGGGGCTCCATGTGTGGAAGGGGAACAAGGCGCCCAGCACACCAAATCCGATGAAGATGAAGGGGAAGAAGAACTTCTGTGCCGGAATGGGGATGTTGTGCTTAGCGGCGATCTCGGTGACAATCATTGTGTCGGCACCGCTGTAGAAATAGATGCCGAGAATGCCGAGAATGAGCAATGCCGAACCACCCATGAGCATCAATGTGAGCTTCATGGCTGCATACTCTTTGTTGCCTGAGCCCCACACGCCGATGAGCAGGTACATCGGGATAAGTGCCACCTCATAGAACATGAACATAGTGAACATATCAACCGAGATGAAAAACCCGAATACACCCGTGGACAGCAGGGTGAACCAAAGGAAATATTCCTTGGTGAGCGGTTTGAGTTGCCATGAGGCGAAAGTGCCGGTGAAGACAATGATGGCCGAAAGCAGCAACATGACGACAGAAATACCGTCCACGCCCACGGCGTATTTGATGTTCAACGGCTTAAACCAATCTACGGCATAGGTGAGCAACATCTCATCGGTGTTGCCGGCGGCACGCTGGCGAATGAAATAGAATGTGAGCCAAACGGCTAGCACGAGCAACAAAGAAGCACCGGTTACCATCACGCCGCGCACCTGATTGACGTTGCGGGCGGCCCAAAGACCAAGCAACATCAGGGCGGGGATAACAACGAATAATGTGAGTATACTCATTTTTGTATCTACGTTTTGCGAGTTTACGACTATTTAAAGGGCAAGCAACACGAGTGAAAGCGCCACCGTCCCAGTGAGGAACCACACGGCATACTGGCGCACATCGCCGCTCTGCCAGGGGCGAAGGCTTTCACCGGCCTCGTTGGCTCCCCATGCCATAAAGTTGAAAGTGCCGTCCACCACATGGCGATCGAACCATGCAATGGGCTTAGAGAAGAAGCGGAAGATGATTTGATGCGTGATAAACATCCATACTTCGTCCATATAAAAGCGCTTGTAGGCTGCGCGATGCAACTTGGGGAAGGTTTTGTAAAGCTTGTCGGCGATGGGCTGCTGCTCACCTTTGTATATATAGGTGGCCAAGCAGATGCTCAAGATGGCGATAATTGTAGAGGTCAACGCTATCTGAGTGTTGAAGTGAATGGTGTATTCTTCGCCGCTAGCTGTGACGTAACTGCCGAAGCTTCCGCCCCATCCGGCAAAGCCAGCGATGGTGGTGTAGATGCCCACAAGCAACGTGATGGCACTGAGAATGATGAGCGGAATAGTCATCGTGAGCGGTGCTTCGTGCGGAGTATGCTCGGCATGGAGCTCCTTGTTCTCGGTGCCCCAGAAGATGCCGTAGTAGAGACGGAACATATAGAAGGCCGTCATGGCGGCGATGCCGGTCATGATCCATCCCACCACCGGACTATATTGGAAGCAGGCCGTGATGATTTCGTCCTTAGAACTGAAACCCGAAAAGAACGGGATTCCGGCTATGGCCAAGCAACTGATGAGGAACGTAATATGAGTGATGGGCATGTATTTGCGCAACCCTCCCATAGTTGACATCTCATTGGAATGAACGGCATGGATGATGCAACCGGCTCCAAGGAACAAGCAGGCCTTGAACATGGCGTGCGTGAACAAGTGGAACATGGAGGCCATATAACCCAATTGGGCGTGATTGTCAAGAACGTGTTCGCCATGTCCAGGCAAGCAAACGCCGAGTGCCACCATCATGAAGGCTATCTGCGAAATGGTGGAGAATGCCAACACACGCTTGATGTCGCTCTGTGCGCAAGCTACGGCAGCGGCATAGAACGCGGTGAACACACCTATCCAAACGATGATACCCATTTGTTGAGGGGCATATTCTATCCACAGTGGGAACATGCGGGCAATTTGGAATACACCGGCCACCACCATCGTTGCGGCATGAATGAGCGCCGACACGGGGGTGGGACCCTCCATGGCATCGGGCAGCCAGATGTGCAACGGGAACATGGCGCTCTTGCCGGCGCCACCGATGAACATCAGCACCAAAGCCGTGGGAATAATCATTCCGCCTGCAGCCACGGCTTTCATCACGTCGGCCGGTATAAACGGCTGAGTGCCTTCACCCATCACGACATCGCCGGCGAACGAGAAGCTGAACGATTGCACGTAATAACCGAATATGAGGATACCGATGAGGAAGAACAAGTCGGCAAAGCGTGTCACGATGAATGCCTTCTTAGAAGCGGCCACAGCGGCATGCAACGGATAGTAAAAGCCGATGAGCAGATAAGAGCTCACACCCACCAATTCCCAGAAGAGATACATCTGGAAAATGTTGGTGGCCAGCACCAGCCCAAGCATCGACATGGTGAAGAGGCTCAAGAAAGCATAGTAGCGTTGGAAACCTTTCTCGCCATGCATATAGCCGAACGAGTAGATGTGCACCATGAGCGACACCGTTGAGATGACAATAAGCATCATCACCGAGATGGGGTCCAGCAGGATGCCTAGGTCGAAATGCAGTTTTCCCAGCGGCAGCCAGGTGAAATTGTAGGGCACGATGGTCTGATAAATGCCGTTCACACGGTCGGCCGTGAAATAGGTGAAGGCCGTGGCATAGCTCACGATGGTCACCAGCGCCAGCGAACATGTCCCGATGAGTCCTGCCGTCTTGTGCGACATCTTCATTCCTGCCAATCCAAGAATGATGAACGACAATAGCGGAAGCAACAGGATTAGAAACGAATATGTGTAGTCCATTGTTGTTGTGAATGCGTTTAGTTAGGAGATCACCACTTCATGTTCTTTATTGAGTCAACGCTATCGCTCTTGTAGTTGCGGAATACGTTGATGATGATAGCCACGGCGACGGCTGTTTCGGCCGCGCTAACACCGATGGAGAAGAGCGAGAAGAAGAAGCCTTCCATTGTTCCGGGGAACACCAAGCGGTTGAGGGCAGCAAAGTTCAAGTCCACAGCGTTCAAAATGAGCTCCACAGAGATGAGCATCGCGATGAGGTTGCGACGGCTGATAAAACCGAATACGCCAATGAAAAATAATAGTGCGCTAAGCACGAAGAAATATTCTATACGTAACATGGCTTTTTTACTCCTTTCTTGAAATCATAATACCACCGATGATGCAGGCCAATAGGAACACCGAGATAAACTCGAAGGGCAACACATAGCCGTATTTGTCGGCACTCACCAATGCCTTTCCTATCTCCTTAACGGGCACCTCCACGTCGTTTTCAAATTGGAAACCACTATACAAATGGCTTTTCACAAACACCCAAACGGTGGTGAGCAGCCCCACGATGGCCACCAGCGCGCCAAAAGCCACGCGGCTACCTTTCATCCGTTCCACCATGCCCTGCAGTGTTTGCTTGTTCACCAGTTGAATAGCAAAGATGTAAATCATGGTTACGCCGCCGGCATAAACACTGATTTGTGCGGCTCCCAGATAGGTGTAGTCGAGCAGGAAATAGAGCCCTGCGATGCCAAAGAGCACGAACAGCAGGAACGTGGCCGCTCTCATGATGCGCTTGGTAACCACACACATCACGGCGGAGGCGAGGATCACCACGGCGAAGATTCCGAACATGATAAGATTTGTCATAGCCTGCTTATTTCGTTTTAGTGTTAAACTTACCGATTTCCATGGGTGCGCCGCCGTCGATGAGTTGTGGCAGCGAACCGCCGTTATAGACCTCTTTGTCGAGATGGAGCACCAGCTTGTCGCGGTCGAACACCGCGTTTTCGAAGTCGTTGGTGAACTCAATGGCATCAAAGTTGCAAGCATTGGTGCACAATTGGCAGAACATGCAGTCGCCTAGGTCATACTGATAGTCGCGCAGTTCACGCTTCTTGCGCCCGGTCTCCTCATTGGTCACCATCTCAGAGAGAATCTTTATCGTGCCATTGGGGCATGCTTTCTCGCACATGGTGCAGGCGGTGCACTTGTAAGAACCGTCTTCATTGCGCTTAAACACCAATCGCCCGCGGTGACGCTTAGCCACATGGAGCGTGGTTTTACGGTTTTCGGGATATTGTTCGGTCGATTTTGGCGTGAAATACTCCTTGAGAGTGGTTTTCAATCCCACGCCCAATGTTTTCACGGCGCCGACCACTTTGCCGAAATATGATTTTTTGTTTTCCATCTTCTCCTTTATTTAATGTAGAGCCCCAAGGCCACCACCACGGTCATCAGCACGATATTGAGCAGTGCGAGCGGCATGAGATATTTCCATTCCAGCTTCAGAATTTGGTCGATACGCAGGCGCGGGAACGTCCATCGCACCCACATGAGCAGCCAAACCACCAGGAAGGTCTTGCCCATAAACCAAACGATGCCGGGGATATAGTTCATCACATTGTCGAAGGCAGTCACGCCGATGTTCACCGGCGCCCAACCGCCCAAGAACACAGTGGTGGCCACACCCGAGACAACAAACAAGTTGAGGTATTCGGCTAGATAGTAGTAACCGAAGCCCATGCCCGAATATTCAGTGTGATAACCGGCGGTGAGCTCACTCTCGGCCTCAGCCAAATCGAACGGGCCGCGGTTGGCCTCGGCATTACCGGCCACAAGGAACGTCAGGAAAGCGATGATGGCTGGAATGTGTCCTTGGAACACCAGCCACTTCCACGGCCCCGTTTGGCTCTCCACGATACCACTGATTTGCATCGTTCCGGTGAGGATAACAGCCGTGATAAGGCACAGACAGAGCGACATTTCGTAAGAAATCATCTGCACAGCGCCGCGCATAGCCGACACCACCGAATACTTGTTATTGGAGCCCCAACCGGCCAAGAAGATGCCCACCACGCCTATCGACGAGATGGCCGTGAGCAGGAAGATGCCCACATTGAAGTCGAGCACCACGGCTCCCTTGTTCCAGGGTAGGAACGAGAATGTGCCCACCGAGGCAATGATAACGAGGAACGGAGCGATGGCATAAAGCAACTTATCGGCGCGATCCACAAAGAAGATCTCCTTGATGAGCATCTTCAGCACATCGGCAAACACCTGAAGCAGTCCCCACGGTCCCACACGCATGGGGCCCAGACGGCACTGGAAGTAGGCGCACACCTTGCGCTCCATGAAAATCAGCACGATGGCGATGAGCGCATAGGCCACCAAGATAGCCACGCCCACCAACACACACTCTATCAGTATCGACCAGAAGCTGTTCAGCCCGAGGGTCTGTCGCAGCAGTGCGTCGAACCATTGTGTTACAATGCTAAAATCAAACATAATATAGTATATATGATATGGGATGTATCAGTTACTTGATTATCAATCGGCTTAACGGTCGATATCGGGAATCACAAAATCGAGAGCGGCTCCGGTGGTCACCAGGTCGGCGATTTTCTCGCCGCGCAACATCTCGTCCATGGCGCCGATGAGCGTCAGTCCCATGGGGCGCAGCTTCAAGCGATAGGGACTCTTTTCGCCACGTGAATCGAGGTAAATGCCAAATTCGCCGCTTGTTCCCTCCACCGAGAAATACCATTGTCCCTCGGGCACCTTGATGATGGGCTTCTGCTTGATGTAGAATTCACCCTCGGGGATGTTATCAATGAGTTGCTCGATGATGCGAATGCTCTGCTTAATCTCGTTGATACGGATCATGTAGCGCCCCATCGAATCACACTGTTCGTTGGTTACTTGTTCCCATTCCACCTTGTCATACATATCATAGGGATGGTTCTTTCGCACATCATTTTTCCACCCGCTGGCACGCCCCGAGGCGCCACTCACGCCATAGCTGATGATGTTTTCCTTGTCCATCACGCCGATGTGCTCAAAGCGGTTGTGCGTGATAATATTGTCGCCAAACACATCGAGGTATTCCTGCAGCATAGGCTTTAGATAGGCACAGAGTTTCTTCGTGTTCTCCACGAAGTGCTCATCGATATCATCTTGCAGTCCGCCAATGCGGTAATAGTTCTGAATGAGTCGTCCGCCGGTGGTTTCTTCCATCACGTTGAGCACGTGCTCGCGGTCGCGCATGCAATAAAGGAAGGCTGTGAGTGCGCCCAAGTCTTGCGCGCAGCATCCCAAGTAGAGCAGGTGTCCGTCGATACGCTGCAACTCATCCATGATGGTACGGATATATTTGATGCGTTCAGAGAGCTCGATGCCCATGGCCTCCTCGATGACTCCCACCAGTGCATGGCGGTGCATCATGGCCGAGAGATAGTTCAAGCGGTCGGTCAGTGCCAGCGTTTGTGGGTAAGTATAGCTCTCGCACATCTTCTCGATGCCGCGGTGTATATAGCCCAAGTGTGGATAAATCTTCTTTATCGTCTCTCCGTCTACCACGGTTTGCAGGCGGAGCACGCCGTGCGTTGAGGGGTGTTGCGGGCCGATGTTCATCACAAAGTCGTTGTCGGCAAAGAGCGCGTTCTGCTTTGTTACTAGTCGTCCGTTGTCGTCAAGACTGAATTCCAGTCCATAGTCGGGCTCCACATCGTCTTCCAGCGAATAGCCATCGGCCGGCTTAAAGACCTTGCGGAGCGGATAGCCTTGGAAGTCGGAGCGCAGGAACAGGCGTCGCATATCGGGGTGCCCCAAGAATTTGATGCCAAGGAAATCATACACCTCGCGCTCCAACAAGTTGGAAGCTTTCCACAGATGATAAGTGGTGGGTATCACATAATCCTCACCCACCTGCTTAGCGATGGTCTTCACGCTGGTGCGCTCGTTTGTGTCGGTGTTTTCCAGGATATAGATGCAGCCCAATCCCTCCTCGCCAAAGTCTTCGCCCACGATGGTCACGAGGTAGTCGAAATGCTGCTTCTCTTTCAGCTCCTGCATCTTTTGTGCGAAGCTGTCGAACTCAATTATTTGGTTTTCCAGTTTCATTTCTATGCCTCCTCTTTTGCGATGGGTTGATTTTCGGCGGTAGCAGGTTTCGCCTCGGTCTTCATTTCGGTCAATACCTCTTCGGGTACGTCGGTCACCACGATGGGCTTCTTACCGTAGGTCAGTTCCTCGTTGCTGATGCCCAACTCGCGTTCTTCCTTATTTTGCTTGTGGTTAGCACCGCCAAAGAATTTCTCGATCTTCACTTTTCGCTGCAGCTGCATCATGCCATACATAATGGCCTCGGGGCGCGGCGGACAGCCGGGGATGAACACATCCACGGGAACAATCTCCTCGATGCCCTTCACCACATGGTAGCTGCTCTTGAAAGGGCCGCCACTAATGGCGCAACCGCCCACGGCAATCACATACTTCGGCTCCGCCATTTCATCATAAAGGCGCTTCAGCACGGGTGCCATTTTGTGGGTAATCGTGCCGGCACACATAATGAGGTCGGCCTGACGGGGAGAGTTGCGCGTCACCTCGAAGCCGAAGCGCGCAAAGTCATATCGAGCGCATCCCACAGCCATAAACTCGATGCCGCAGCACGAGGTGGCAAAGGTGAGCGACCACAGCGAATTGCTTCGCCCCCAGTTGATGAGCTGATCCAAGTTGCCCACGATGGCATTTACGCCGCCTTCGTGCAACTCGTCGATGATTTTCTCAAGTCCCTCATTGTCCTTAAACTCGGCATAGGGAATGCTCTTTATCTTCGGTTTTCTTACTTCCATTCCAGTGCTCCTTTCCGCCAGGCGTAGGCCAAGCCAAATACTAATACCAACAAGAAGAACCCAATGCTCACGAGTGCCATGGGTCCAAAGTCTTTCACCACCACTGCCCACGGATAGAGGAACAGTGTCTCCACATCGAACATCAAGAAGAGGATGGCAAACAAGTAATAGCCTACGGACAAAGGCAGCCACGACGAGCCTCGAGTGGGAATACCGCACTCAAACGGTTCGCCTTTAACCTTGTTGTAGGAGCGTGGTCCAATGAGCTTGGCAATAACGTATGCGCCAAGCACCAAAACCACGGCCGTCAGCAAGACGGTAATCAACAAAGTGAAGTACATTATAACGAATTATGAATTTGTTATGATAAAATCTGAAGTTTCGCCTCTTGGCAGCGCCATCTTCCGGCGGTGCACTCTGAAAAGGCGGTGCAAAGGTAGTGAAAGTCGGGCGCAATACAAAATAAAAACTCGCTTTTTTGTTTTGTATGTCCACGCATGTCTCGCCTCAACCGAAAGGCGGAGGCCAAACAAGTGAAACAGAGCCGAGCTTTACTCAAATTTCTCTGCGTCTTCGAAACTCAGTCCGCTGTTGTCCTTCGGGCTCAGCAACATTTCTTGCTTTGCAATGGGCCATTGGATACCCACGGTAGGATCATCGAATCGGATGCTGGCCTCGCTTTGCGGCGCATATATGTTATCCACCTTATAGGTGAAAACAGCCTCATCGCTCAGCACAAGAAAGCCGTGTGCCATGCCGCGGGGAATAAACAATTGGCGCTTATTCTCGCCACTCAGTTCCACCGCCACGTGCTTGCCGTATGTGGGTGAACTTTTGCGGATATCAACCGCCACATCGAGCACAGTGCCTTTGATGACTCGCACCAGTTTGGCTTGCGAAAATTCTCCTTTCTGATAGTGCAAACCACGCAACACGCCGCGACAACTCTTTGACTCGTTGTCTTGCACAAAGTCGATCTTTCCGATGTGTTGCTCGAAATCTTCTTTTCTCCATGATTCGAAGAAGTAGCCGCGAGCATCGGGAAACACTTTCGGTTCGATGATGTAAACACCATCCACTTCAGTCTTAATGTATTCCATAATAAAAAGATATGTGGGATGTATAAAAAGCAAGCCCCCTCATGCTCGTTGATGGCGAGACGGAGGGGACTTGTCGGTTGTGCTTATTCGTTGATGGCTGCAACGCCGGGCAGCGTTTTCCCCTCAATGGCTTCGAGCAGAGCGCCACCACCGGTGGAGATGTACGATACTTGGTCGGCCATGCCAAACTTGTTGATGCAGGCCACAGAATCGCCGCCGCCGATGAGCGAGAAAGCTCCATTGGCTGTAGCTTTGGCTATGGCATCAGCAATAGCCTTGGAGCCGCCAATGAAGTTGTCGAATTCAAACACACCGGCCGGACCGTTCCACAGAATGGTCTTGGCTGGTTCGATGGCAGCAGCAAAAGCTTTGCGCGTTTCGGGACCGGCATCCAAGCCTTCCCATCCTTCAGGGATGGCGTTGGCGGGACATACCTGTGTCTTGGCATCGTTGGAGAACGAATCCGCAGCAATGCAGTCGGTGCCGAGCACAAGGTTCACACCGTTTTCTTTGGCTTTCTTCATCACGTCGAGAGCCACATCCAGCTTGTCGAGCTCAACAATCGAGTTGCCGATTTCGCCACCCATAGCCTTGGCAAAGGTGTAGGTCATACCACCGCAGAGAATCAAGTTGTCAACCTTGCCCAGCAGGTTTTCGATGATACCGATCTTGGTGGATACTTTCGAACCACCCATGATAGCGGTGAATGGGCGTTTGATGTTGCCCAGCACGGCATCCACAGCCTTCACCTCTTTCTCCATGAGGTAACCCAACATACGATTGTCCTTACTGAAGAATTGATCGATCACGGCCGTTGAGGCGTGTTTGCGGTGAGCCGTTCCGAAGGCATCCATCACATAAGCATCAGCATAGGAAGCCAACTTCTTGGCAAACTCCTTTTGCGAAGCCTTCATGGCCTTCTTTGCTTCTTCATATTCGGGAGCGTCTTTTTCGATGCCTACAGGTTTGCCTTCTTCTTCGGGATAGAAACGCAGGTTTTCCAACAGCAACGCTTCGCCGGATTTCAGCGCTTCAGCCTCAGCCGTAGCGTTGGCACAATCGGGGGCAAACTTCACGTCCACGCCCAATGCAGCCGAAACGGCCGGAACAATCTGTTTCAACGACATCTTGGGATTAACCTTTCCTTTGGGTTTGCCCATGTGCGACATCATGATGACAGCGCCACCATCGGCCAAAATCTTTTTCAGAGTGGGGAGAGCGCCGCGGATGCGGGTGTCGTCGGTGATGTTTCCGTTCTCATCGAGGGGCACGTTGAAGTCAACGCGCACGATTGCCTTCTTACCGGCAAAGTTGAATTGATCGATAGTCATAATTGTTATCTGTTTGTGTATTGAAAGTCATTCGTCTTGTGGCACATTTCCGCATGAGTACAATAAATATGTGTTGCGCCACACATACATGAGTGTGGCGCAAAGGTACAACAAAAAAGTTGAAACCTACGGACGTGCATCCATAAATTTCAACTTTTTTGCATATCGATAGTGCCAAATGCAACGTACGGTTGGCAAAGTTTACCTCTTTAGGTCAAATCCCATGCGGATGCCGTCATAATTCTTGCTCAATTCACCCACGGTGCTCAGCGTGCTGTTGCCGCTCATTGAGGCTACCACTTGCAGCGCTGTCAGCAATTTTTTCGACTCAAAGAGCAGTGAAATGCCTTTGGAATTGCGATTCACATAGCCTTTGATGGAGAAGAGCAACGTCTTCAGTTGAATGCTCTGATCGGAGTTGTTGAATGTATAAGTGCCTGAAATTGATTTGCCGTTGAGCTTGCCCGAAAAACTACCATTCTCGGAGAATGTGAAATAGGTGTTAGAGCTACTGATACCCAATTTCCCATAAGTCGTGGAGAGTTCCTCTTTAGCGCGTGTGGCTGCCACTTCGCCACCGGCTTTGGCTAGCAGACTTTCAGAGGTGAAGGCACACCCCGGCTGATAATATTTCCATGTGCCGATGAGGTCGGATGCCGACAATTTGTCCAATCCAATCACGCTGTAAAGGATGTTGCTCAATGTTCCCGTGTTTGTGGCCGATTCCAAAACAGAGCCCAGCACCGAGCCCTTAGATGCGCTGCTTGTTGAACTGCCGGTGGCCGTACCTCCCGTAAAGCCACAGCCGCCCAGCGTCACGATTGCACTTGCGGCGATAACAATAATGCTTTTCTTCATGTTGTCTGTAAAAATGTTAGTAAACTTATACATTTTCGCGAAGGTACAAATAATCCTTGCATGTCGCATCGTAAATCCGCATTTTTACGATTTTTTAAATCGAAGATGATACTAGAGTTCTCGTTTTTAGGAAAACATTCTTTATGTGTCAAAGTGTCTCCTTTGTAAATGAAGAGCGGAACTAGAATTATTCCTATCGTGTGAAAAGAAGTGTTGCTGCAAAAACGGCGATGAAGAGCAGAGAGATGGTGATGATGGGAAGCGTAACGATAAGTGTCCATTTTAGTCCGCTTGATATTTGTTTGTTGGCTGCAGCGGTGTAGCTTCCTTCGCGTCGCTGGTCGATGCGTTTTATCATGCCGTTGATGTTTTCCACGAGTTGCCAATTATATTGCTCCATTTTGTTGATGAGCCGGTCGAGCTTGTGTGGCATCTCTGCCATGTCGTCGAGACGCTCGGCGATGGAAGGGTAGGCACGAATCTGCTGGTCGAATTGTGCGCGCATGGCATTGCTATAGTCGGTGAAGGTGGCGAGCTCTTGAGTGAGGATACCTTTAAAAGCCTCGTTTTGCTCCACAATTTGTCGCTTCAATTCGGCCACACTATAGTATGAGGTATCTTTGATATCTTTGAGTGCTTCGCGCAAGGCGTTGTCGCTCTCTCCGAGTTCTTTCGAAATTTCCTGCTTGTGGCGACGAAAGAAATCGCGCATCTCCAAAAGCGCTTCCAATTGCGCGTCGGCCTTGGTGGTCGTGGCTACCTTTCGCGGAGCACGTGCAGTTTTGGTGGTTTCTGCCTGAGCGGATGCTTGTTCTGTGACAACGGTTTCCTCAGTAGACGTGGCAGTTTTGGTGCGAGATGTTTGTGGCATGGGAGGTTACTTGATGGTTTGCAACTGTATGGGGCTTTCCACTATCCAATAGTTGTTTTGTCGTTTGGCGATGCCTTTGCTGATGAGCTGGAATCCATTAGCCTCGCGGAGAGGGCATCCTTGATAGCGAATGATGCCAACGATGGAGGGTAACGACTTGAGGCGTGCCAAGTCGATGGGCTGAAACTCGGCTTCATCGGGTGAAATGTAGTGAACGCGGAAGAAACACTCATCGCGCATCTCGTCGTATTGGTTGTTGAACAACAACGCTTCAGCATCACCCTTTGGGGCACCGAAGAAGCCGTCGGGAGATGGAGCCGACTGAACATTGGACATGGAAGACGAGGTCTTGTCTGATGCAGACGATGGAGCTGATGGCGTGTTTTCAATGATTTGCCGTTTCACGATACGTTCGATTTTATCTTCGATATCATCGGAATCATCGGCTGATTTTTTCAGCTGTTCCATCTCCTTTGCAAGGTGGCGTAACGTGGAAGCTTGGTCGTCGTGATGATCGTCGAGCCGATGTTTAAAATCATTGAGCGCCTGGCCCACATGATAGGCGTATCCAGCAGCACATGCGGCGATGATGAGGCTGATAATGGAAAGGGCGTAGAGCATGGACGTGTGATGTTAAAGGGTGTGATGAATGGCATTGCTCAACTCGTGGATGGCTCCTTTGATGGGATAGAAGAAGAGCGTTTCTTCGAGGCGATCATCGCCATCGCTCTCTTCGCGACGCAGGGCAAGACCTTTGTGCAGATAGGTGTCGGTGTCTTTGTAGCAGATGTCGCGAGCCAAACGGAGCGAAGACTTGGAGACACCAAAGTTTTCGTCGAAGTTGAACGTGTCATTGAGATCGCCGAAAATAAAATCGAAAAAGCCGTGGATGGCTTCCGATGCATGGCGAATATAGTCATCGTCCACGCTGTCGTAGGTGTCTTGCTTGGTGATAAAATCGTCGCCATAGGCCTTCTTGATGACGATCTTGTCGCGACTGTCGGCGATGGCACTGCCCAGAAGTCCGCCCTTACAGGTGCTTTCTTTGGGATTGGCTTCGTTTTCGAATCCCAAGATTTCGAGCTCTTTGTCGTAGGGGCGTCCCACGACACCGGCGATGATGGCCTTGGTGAAATCGGCCAACTGTTGGCGGTCAGTGGTGAGAATGTTGATGAGTTTAGAGCCGTTACCCGAGAAAGAGAGGTGGCGAGGCATTTCCAGCTGCTTGGCTTTGATGATGGTGGCTATGTGGTAGATGATGGCGGCGTAGAAGATAATGAAAACAATTTTGAAATTCTCATCGTGTCCGAGCATGTAGCTGAAGTCGATGCTTTTGTCATCGAGACCATTCACCATGGAATTGTCTTTCAGTGTGAAAAGGAACGATGCCATGTTGGAAGGCCGCGTGTTGTTTTCATTGTTGAAAATGGAAAGCAACTCGGTGAGACGGTTTTCGGTGAGAATAGCTTGTATCTGTGGACGATAATGGTCGATGATACCATTGGAGAGATCCACATCTGAGAAAGCATTCTCGAAGAGTGCGTTGGCGGCAAAGCGGAACGACGTGACGTATTGTATCTCTTTGTCGCGGGCAAAGGCGATGTCGGTGGTGCCGCCACCGATGTCGATGTTCACTAAATGTGTGGCATTGGCGTAGCGACGGAAGAAATATTGTATGGGCGCTGCCGATTCGGACATACATGCCGTGGGGCGGTCACCAAAATATTTGCGGAAAGCGTTGTTCCATGTATCACGAAGATTGTTGAGCCGCTTGGGAGCCATGCTGATGGGATAGAACCATGTGATGGAAACGCGATCGAGGTCGCCCTGCTCGGTAAGCACCTTGTTGCGAATCATCAGTAGGAGTGTTTCCACATAGCTCTCCATCACACGGAGCATCTCGCCGTGCCCCCATTTGATGTTGTAGATGTTGCGATTGTAGGTGTAAGACTCACGTTTGTCGTAGGTGAGCGGAATATTAACCAATCCAAAGGGGCGCACCACCTCTTGCCATTTGGTGGAAAGTGCGGCAGAAAGCACTGTTCGGGTGGGGAAGTGGAAGTCGGCGACAGAGGAAACCACCTGCGGTAGGAAATCGCGCTCCATGAGCGACTGCTCGGCCAAGAGGTCGTCTTGCAACTCGCGACCATTGAATTGCAGAGTGGATGGTGTGAAAAACTCGCTATATGGTTTGCTCACATGTTCGTAAGAGAAGGGGTGGAATGCCGCATCGTTGTTCTTACGATATTCAATGTGGGTGTTGGATGTTCCCAAGTCCACGGCAAAGGAAAATACATTGACACTTTGTTGCTCTTTGAACAGCGGAATGAGAATACCTGCATGACCTTCGGCATCGGAGATTTCGATGTGATCGAAGAGTTGATGCTCCAACGTATAGTTTTCGGCCTTATAGTTGGCCGATTTGTTGCGGTTGCGGCAATCCATGGGAACATCGGTGAGTGGTCGGCTTCCGGCAAAGAATTTTAGTGTATATTGGCGCGAATAGGTGGTGATGAGACTCACCATATAGACGGCTTGTGATTGTTCGCGGAAACGGATGAGCGGCATCACAAATCCGGCAAAGTCGAATTCACTCATGCCACCAGTGTTGAGTTCTGTAGCAGCATCGTTGTCGCTGTAATAGTTGCGCGAATATTCCACATATTTGTTGCGCGTGCGACTCTTCACGGGGATACGCAATGTGGCTTTGATGGAACCTCCAGCCAACTTTTCCAACTCAAACATAGGTCTGCCGTCGGACATGGGTCGCAGCAAGTCTTCGGCGTCGAAATAGTCGAAGAATAGTGGCTTGATGGGAAGCAGGAAACACGATTTCTCGTTGTCGCCATCCAGATTGCCGCTGAAATAGTCTTGGCGATTGAGTTTGTGGGGCACGCGGATGATGTTGTCTTGCAACAAGTCACCGATGGTGATAAAGGCTCTCACATTGCCATCGAAAGGCAATTCGCGCTTGGTGAGATCTTTTTCGGCCACGGCATATGGCGCGGCATTGATTTTTCCCCACGTATCGGTCACGTAGAACATGTCACGGTAGCGATTGCCGGCATCTACGGGGAGCACGAGCGGCCATGTGCCGTTGTCGTGACGGGCATCGATGAGGAAATCGCTTTCGCTGCCGTTGTTGATGATGGCACGCTTGAATAGTGGAAACCCCAGCACTTCCACCGTGTCGTTTTGTCCGGAACCGCTTACTGAAATTTCCGAGAAATGATTGGTGTCGGCCTCGGTGAGTGCTTGTATTTGTGCACGGAGCGTGTTGTCGGTGATAGCCCGCAAGGTGAGTTTGAGATATTCTTCCATCTCGGGGAAAAGCGTGGCAAAACGGGGAATCGACTTGCGCAGAGTAAACCAAAACTTGATGTATTCTCCATCGCGCTTATAGAGCGGATAATAGTCATCATCGAAAGGCGATGATTGTCCAAAGTTGAGGCTCTTCGACACGTAGTCGAGAGTGTTGGCGTTGGAAAAAAAGATGGTGGCCGGCGATGTGGCGCCAATGATATTGAGCTCATCAGGACCTTGAAGGAAGTTGAGCAGATAGATATTATGAAGCCCGTCAAAGTTGTAGGCTTCGGCATCGCTCTGTATATATTTTTCCAAGGCATCACCTAGATAGCGATGGCCTTCGATGGTGCTATTGCGAAGCTCTTCGGTCATCAGCGCGGCATCCCACGTGATAATTTCTATCTTGTTTTTAAACTTGTCGATGTTGAAGAATATCTCGCCCACATCGAGTGTGTCACTCACGGTCTTGTGAAAAATGGTATCTCCGTCGAGGTCCACCAGATGGGTTTTCTTGTGAGGAGTGGTCACCATTTTAAAAGCATTCTTCACCAAGTCGATGCGAGCAAAAGGCGACGGAATGCTCGTGATTTCGTGTTTGGCCGAAGCACCATCGGGGTCTTCGATGTTTTCACGATTGTTGCTGTTGTAGGGAAACGATGTACTTTCGTTCCAATCGGTGAATGTGGTGTCTCCTTCGGTGTAGAGGCGGAATATCTTTGGCACGGTGACTTGTTTTTTTTGACTTTAAACTTTAGTTTTCAAAAGCGTTGAGATTTCACTCGTTAATACTCATTGTTCAACGTTCAGCTTCTCTTTTGCCAGTTGGGCGGTGGCCATGGAGAACATTTCGAGCCATCGACTTTCGGCGTTGCCCTTGGCCTTTTTTACAGCATTATTGAGGCGATCGTAGAACAAGTTATAGTTGGAAAGCATACTGAACACGGATTTCGGCTTTTGCCCGATGATGGCATTGAAAGGCTCGTTGCCGCATTCTAGATTGAACAACTCCATCTGTCGCTTGTTGTCTTTCATTTCGTTGAGCCATGCGCTATAGTCGTCGGCAAAGGCTCGGATGTCCTTTATGAAGGCACTATTGTAGAAGTCTTCGCCAAAATTGCCGTTGTTGGCTGCTAGCGATTTCTTACTAATGAAGTCATACTTGTCGTGTAGTGCGTTGGTCATCAGCGTGAATTGCGTGAGCGGCATTTGTAACATTCTAGTGACGTTGGGCCCAAACGAATTCATGCGGATCACGTGTTGATGATCTTTGATGCCCAATTCCTTGCAAACAGCATTGCCTTCATGATGCTCGTTGGAGAAATCCACGATGGCCGTAGCTGCTAAGAATTCTATCAGGTGGGCGGCATTTTGTTGCGTGGTGCCACCTTCGTGGTTGGCATAGATGTTCGAAATGTTATCGGCCAAGAAGTAGAGCGCATTGATCTGATTGTTTTGCGCAATGTTTTTCTCATAGTAGGCCAAGGCCGACTTGGCTTTCGAGATGAATGTGGAAGAGTCGATTTCGCTCTCATCGCTCTGCTCCAACTTGAAATAGGGAAGCACGGTGATGGCGCCTATCTCGGCATGGTTGATGAGCTCGTTGTTTTGGAAATCCTGACCTGTTCGGAGAGTTTTCAGTAGGAGCGGGAAGCCACTAGCGCCCGTTCCGCCGAAGATGCTGGAGACGATGAATATTTTGTCGCCGGCTTCAAAGGTATTGGCAAACGTGTTGAAGGTTTCAGAATTGACCACCTGATTGAGCACCACGCTTCCGATGTTGGGATTGCCCTTGAAGCCCACATTCATGCTTGCCTCCAGATTTCGCTCTGAGAAAAGCATGTGCATCATGGCCTGATTTTGTCGGCTCATAGCGGGCAGTTCTATGAATTGTTGGAATTGCCGGTCTTGTGTGTCTTTGATGCGCAGATTGTATTGTGGAAACAGTTGCGTGATGTCGCTTTTGAAGAATGTGGCGCCGTTTGAAGCATTGAAATCCAGCCGGCGATGGATGTCTTCATATTTGTTCATCAGGGCAACGGTTCGTGTGAGATCGGCGTTGGCCTCATCGGGATCAATGATGATGGGCACAATAACTGTTTGCTCTGTTTTCACACCGGCGGCGAGCATCATGGTGAGCGAGCGCAAGATGCGTGAACCTGTTCCGCCGATGGCAAAGATATAAAGTTTAGACATGATGTTCGAGCTTTTCCTACATGTTCGAGATGAGAATTCTTTAGAATGGTGCTCGTGGCACGTTGGTGCTTCCCCACTTGATGAACATGGAGACAACAAAGAAGGTCACACACGCCACAATCACGTTGGAAAGGGCAAACATTTCGCAATTGTATTCTGATATGCCTAGCGGCACGAGCAGCCCGGAGGTGGGATCAAGACGTTCCATTTGCCCGTCCATCAGATCTCCCATCACCCATTGTCGGGCCACGATGTAGTTGATGACGGCGTTGATGCCCAAGAAGAAGCTCCATCCCCACCAATTGTTGAGCCGAGGATGGTTCACCACATAATAAAACACTACGGCCACAAGGAGTGTGATGCCCATCATCACTAGTCCGATGGTGAGAAACATATTGCTCTGTTGGCGCTGTGTGGCTTCTCCGGCGAGATAACCGGCCAGTTCGGTTCCGAAGAGGTCTTCGAAGAGACAGTAGATTAGTGTGAATATTTTTGCCATGTTGATGTTTTGAACGCTACTTCTTTGAGATATTAAACGTGAATTCGGTGAGTGTGTTGTCTTCCTTGTAGGCCTCGGCTATACCTCCGATGATGTATTTGATGCCGGTGGTTTTCTTTAAGTTTTTGTGTATTTCTTTGCCAGTGTCGTCGTTGGCGGCATCGAGCCATGCGGGGTCGGGTTGTTGCACCAGTCTGATCTGCTCACCTGCGGGATTCATCTTTCCATCCATTTCCACGATGAGCACGTGGGTGTAGGCACTTTGCGGATCGACGTTGCGCTCCACGGAACTGATGCTCACGGTGGCATTTCTTGTGCGATAGTTGTCGGGATTCATCACATAGGCATCGTCTTGCAAAGTTGGCGATAGGTTGGCCTTGATGTTCATCCTGCATTTGCCGCGACTGCCTTGGCGACATTCCACGAGGTTGTTTTTGGCTACACCAAACTCGTTGGTCACAGTGAAGTCGGTCACCGAATGAGTGGTGAAAGCGGCATAGTTGAGCACGCCGTGCTTGATGCTGCTCAGCGGTGCATGTTTGTTGATAGAGGCCAACACGTTTTTGTTGCCGATGACGAAGATGTAGTAGGGGCGCATCACATCGCGCAATTCCTCGCCGCCCATGTTGTAGTAGTACATGCCATTGAAACGCGATTCTAGTCGGAGTATCTCCACGCTGAGGTCTTTGCGCTTGCGACGATATTTGGCAAATGCGTTTTTGATGTCGATCTGCCGGTTCACGAAAAAGTCTTCCACGTTGCCTTCTGGCACATCAAGGATGCAGTCACTGATGAAGAGTGCCACGCTGTTGGGGCTCGTGCTTTCCAGTATGGCCTCGAGCATCTGTGCGATATCTGAGTTGGCACGATTGCCACCGGCTTTTTTAAATGTGGTGGGGTTCATGTTGCGGATAAACTCCTTGGCGGCACCCTCGTAGGGGATGATCTGCGAATTGATGAAATGTAGTCGCGCCGGTGCGGCAGCATGGACTTCGAGAGCGCTCACATAGCTATAAATGGCATCCTTCAACTGAGCACCATCGTTCATGTAGCCGTCCATGCTCCCCGAGTTTTCCAGATAAACATCTATCAAAGGAGTGGCATCCTTGGTCTCGACTTTCACGGGTTCCCATTTCACCACAAGCGTCTGCTCGCTCGGAATGAGCATGGCTATGATGAGAAGTAGCATCACGATGGTGGCGGGAATGATGATTTTCTTCATGTCTGCCTCTATACCAATTGCATTTGTCAAGGGCACAAAGGTACGACGTTTCATCCAAATATGCAAGTGAGAAGGCAAAAAATGGTGATTTTAACAAATTCTCAAGAGCCACAAGTTTTTGGCATTCACAGCGCTACGCCCGCAGTGAAACGATAGGTTCCAACGGCGGGCGCAGCGTGCGTGTTTTTTTGACGGCAGGTGTCGCGTCAGTTGTCTTCTTTGGTGGTGTCGCCGGTTGCCGTTGTTGGGGTATTGGCCATTCTTACACCATAGATCAGCACCACGATGAAGCAGATGAAAGGCAGTACAAATGAAGCATTCACGGCGGGGAACGAGCCGAACACAGTGCCCAGATCGATGATTTTGGCTTGTAGCGGTGGCAAAACCGAACCGCCCAGAATGGCCATGATCAGACCGGCAGCTCCAAATTTGGCATCGTCGCCCAATCCCTTCAGAGCAATGCCGTAGATGGTGGGGAACATGAGCGACATGCAGCCACTCACGGCCACCAAGCAATACATGCCCATGCGGTTTTGGAAGAAGATGACGCCGGCGGTGAACACCATGCCCAACACGGCAAACACGGCCAGCAGTCGGGCTGGATTCACGTATTTCATCAGATAGGTGGCCACGAAGCGACAGCAGATGAATAGCAGCATGGCAGCAATGTTGAATTTCTGCGAAAGCACTTCGGCGGCCTGTTCGGGCATACCTTCTGCCATGAATACGCGTGTGCCATATTGGATGATAAACGTCCAACACATGATCTGAACGCCCACATAGAAGAATTGGGCAATGACGCCCTCGCGATAGTATTTCAGCGAGAAGATACGCCGCAGGGTGGGCCAGAAATTGATATCCTTGTTCTGGTCGCCGTTCTTGGGCATTCGCGCAAACAGAATCACAAGAAACATCACGATGATCACGATGCCGATGGCCAGATAGGGGGAGATGAGCACCGACAAGTCGGCATCTTTCATGGCTTCAAATTCGGAATCGGAGAGGTGGGCCCTCTCGGTCGAACTCATGGGATTGAGCCGTGCCTGGATGAAGTTCATGGCCACAAACATGCCGATGATGCTGCCGCAGGGGTTGAAGCACTGCGCCATATTGAGCCGTCGTGTGGCGGTCTCCTCGCTGCCCATGGTGAGGATGTAGGGATTGCACGACGTTTCGAGAAACGACAATCCGCAAGTCATGATGAAGTAGGCCACAAGGAAACACCCGTAAACGCCCAACATCTTGGATGGCAAAAAGAGCAATGCTCCCGTGGCATAGAGCCCCAGCCCCATTAGTACGCCAGCTTTGTAGGAATATTTGCGGATGAAGATGGCTGCAGGGTAGGCCATGGCGAAATAGCCACCATAGAAGGCCACCTGCACCAGTGTGCCATCGGTGACGCTCATGCGGAAGATCTTGGAAAAGGCCTTCACCATGGGGTTGGTGATGTCGTTGGCAAAGCCCCATAGGGCGAAGCACAATGTCACCAAGCAGAACGGCACCAGATAGCTCACACCGTCTTTGCTAATCAATGAACTTTTCTTTGACATTTTGTTTAGGATTTTGAAGTTAATCAATTGGCGTTGAACGAAATTTATGCTTTTCTTATTCTTTTAAACACGAAGGTTTCGTTCAACGCTAAAATCCTATTTGTAAATCGGTCCGAAGTTCTTACAAGCTCTAAAGTCTGCGCCTTCCTTGTCCATGCCGAAGGCGTTCCATGCGGCGGGACGGAAGATTTTTTCGTCGGGCACATTGTGCATACAAACGGGGATACGCAGCATAGAACAGAGTGTGATTACGTCGGCACCGATGTGCCCGTAGGCAATGGCTCCGTGGTTGGCTCCCCAATTGTTCATCACGCTGTACACGTCCTTGAAACAGTCTTTCTTTTCGTCTAGGCGTGGCACAAACCATGTGGTGGGCCAAGTGCGATCGGTGCGTTGGTCGAGTGTTTTGTGAATTTCGGGATCAAGGTCAACTGTCCAGCCTTCGGCCAGCTGCAAAACGGGCCCCAGACCGTTCACGATGTTCACGCGCATCATGGTCATGGGCATGCCGCCACGTGTCAGGAAGTTGGAAGAGAAACCTCCGCCGCGGAAATAGTCGCGATCGGCAGGATACCATGTGGTGGCCTTCAGACAATCTTCCACGTCTTTCTGCGTCATGTCCCAATGGTCTTTCATCGTGGGACGCCCGTCTTTGTCGCTCATGGCACCAGTGGCGTCGAGTGTGGTGGCGCCCGAGTTGATGAGGTGGATAAATCCGCCAGCGGCCGCTCCTGTGACTTTCTTCCCCGTCACGCGTTCTACGGCTTCGGGGCTCCAATAGGTGCGGATGTCGGAGAACATTACACCCTTGTTGGTGAGTAGGTGACCAAAGAGCATGGCTATGCCGTTGAGGGAGTCGTTTTCGGTGGCCAAAACGTTGGCTTCGCGTGTACCATTCCAATCAAACGAGGTACACATCAGCGCCTCAGGGAAGTCGAAGTTGGGCTTATAATCGGTCCATTGACGTTGTCCCTGCACGCCGCCGGCAATGGCGTTGTGCCCCAAGGCTTCTTCTTTATAACCCATCTCTTTGAGTCTAGAGTTGCCGTGCATCAAGTCGCGAATCACCATCATGCACTTCACTGTGAATTCCCAGTCTTGCTCTTTTTCCTCTCGTGTTTTGCCCTTGCCCTTTCCGTTGTAGGGCGTCAGGTGTACACCTTCAAGTGGTGTCCGTTCCTCGTTGTAGTCGGTGCCTTCGTTGGGCTTGCAGTATTTCTCCACCCAAGCCATAGCTTTCTTAAATTCCTCGGGGTCATAGATGCCGAATTCCACGCGGCGCAGGATTTCCACTAGGTCGACATATTCCGTGCGCATGCCCAAATAGTGCTGCATGAAGTCGGCGTTTACGATGCTTCCGGCAATACCCATACACGTGTTGCCCAGCGAGAGATAGCTCTTGTCTCGCATGGTGGCCACGGCTTGTGCGGCGCGTGCCCAGCGCAATATCTTTTCGGCCACATCATCGGGAATAGTGTTGTCGTTGAGGTCTTGCACGTCGTGTCCATAGATGCCGAAGGCGGGCAGCCCTTTTTGTGCATGTGCGGCGAGCACGGCAGCTAGATAGACAGCCCCTGGTCGCTCTGTGCCGTTGAATCCCCAAACGGCTTTGGGGTAGTAGGGGTTCATGTCCATAGTTTCGGAACCATAACACCAACAGGAGGTCACCGTGATGGTAGCACCTACGCCCTCGCGCTCAAATTTTTCGGCGCAAGCGGCGCTCTCGGCCACGCGACCTATCGTGGTGTCGGCGATGACGCACTCCACAGCACTGCCGTCGCCATTGTGCACGTGGGTTGAAATTAGGTTGGCCACAGCATTGGCCAAACTCATGGTCTTCTCTTCGAGGCTCTCGCGCACGCCACCTTGACGACCGTCGATGGTGGGACGAATGCCGATTTTGGGATAATTTTTCATAATGGTTTTTGCTTGATATGTTTTTGAATCTTATGTTTTTAGGTGGTTAGATTATAGCGAACGTTCCGTTTTTGTACATGGTGGCGACTTGGTCTTAGTGCGGGACAGTTGCTTGTGTGAGAGACGCAACGAGACGCTCGTTGTACCCATCCGTTGGCTTATATTTTCGATAGTGACAACGGGGCGAAGGTGAGGCTCACGACTCCTTTGCAAAGGTAGTAAAGTTTCTGGAGGATTTTCAAATATTTCGACAGAAAAAATCGCGCTCAAAATATGATGGCAAAATTTTCCGAGCGGTATAGTCTTTTTAATAAATCGAGCGGCGTTATCGGTTGGATTTTTGTGAAAATTACGCCGATTTGTTCACGACAATTAATAGATACCCCTTATCGAATATTTTTATGATGAATTGCAAGATTTTGTTCTGTTTGCGAGAAATTATAATCAGAGTCACGAAGACTTTACATTGTAACGTAGCATTTTTTGAAGTTGAAAAACGGCATTTGTGAATGTGATGAATGGCGTTCTCGACGTCCGAAACGCTATACCTTTGTAATCTTGTGATTCAAATGGCGACGTTTTTGCTCTAGAGTAAATCGTGGGGCGGTTGGCAACATAAGCCGAGGAAGAAAAGGGTAGGGCACAGCTTTGCGAGCAACTCAGGATGTGCTCCACATCTGAATAAACATGTTGACGAAGCCCATAATGAAGCCGAGGAGGGCACCGAGCCACACGATGGCACGAAGTTCGGTGCGCATCACGTTGAGGATGATATTTTCAGCCTCGTTCATGTCCATCTCATTGATGCGGTCGCGGATGATGACGCTGATGTCGAGCGTTTGGAGAATGCGGGGGAGATGGTCGCTGATGATGGTGGTGTAGATTGACAGTAGGGAGGTGCGAGCCTGTGCCACCTTATCGGTTTTACCTTCGAGGAGTGTTTTCATGGGCATGGAAGCCACTTGTTCGGTTTCTTTTCCGATGAGATCGGCCACGATGTGTGGCGCTTGCTTTTTGAGCATTTCGTTGACCTGCTTGCTCAGTGTGCGGCGAGCCGGTTCGCGAATGAGTTCCACAAAACGGTCGGCCCCGAGCAGTCCGGCCAATCCGCTGTTCATCTTTTTCGTGGTATGCTCCATCACCATGTCGGCCACGCGGTCGCCAAAGTTGGAATATTCCATTTCGCGGTTGATGAGCAACGTGAGTTCCTCTCTGATATCGTCTTTCACAGCCTTGATCTCTTCTGTCGAGAGATAGTGGGCTGCCATCTGTTCCACGCTTTCGTCGTTGTGCTGCTGGCGACCCACAAATTCGTCAAACGTTAGGCCAATCTTTCCCAGCATTTCGGGCGAGAGCAGATTGCGTTCCAATGTTTCACGGTTCATCAGGTTTTCACTGATGGCGTCGCCCACGGCTTCGGCTATACGTTCGCGCTCTTTGGGGATGATGCCCGGAGTGAATGGCACATGTACGCCAAGGATATACTTGGCACGATGGGGGCGGAAGAGCATGCGGATGGCGATGTCGTTGGTAATGTAGCCAATGACGGCGCCGATTGCCGGTCCCGCCAGATATTGCAAGGCGAAGGGCATGGTGATGCTATTGCTTCTGCTCTTTTACGAGATAGACGATGGTGGGCAGGTGGTCGCTATAGCCGTCGAGCCATACTCCGCCGGCATGGGTGCGTTTGGGGATGCCCTTGTATTTACCCTCACTCTGCATGAGATAGCCGCGACGGAAGATCTGGTTTTTCCAGTATTTTAAGGTGGAGAAGTCTTTTTGTCCGTTGAGATTGAGCAGATTGGGAGTCATGATGATTTGGTCGAACAGATTCCAATTGCCGTCGTAGGCCAGTGTGCCCTGCCCGTCTTTCACGAGTGTGTTGTACCACGGGTTATACATATCCGTGGGACCTACGTTTTTAATGTCGGCCTTGGCGCTCAGTCCCTCGGTAACGCTCTTGTTGCCGGGGTCATCGTTGAGGTCGCCCATCACAAACACTTTACAGTCGGCGTCGGCACGGAGCAGCGAATCCACCACAGCTTTCACTTGGTGGCCGGCAATTTCGCGCGACTCAGATCCACTGTATCGGCTGGGCCAGTGGCATACGATGACGGCTACATGCTCGTCTGCCATTTGCCCACTCACCGTGAGGTAGCCGCGGGTGAGGAAGGCGGTATCGGGGGCCACGTAGGGCACCAATCTCACATCGTCCACTTTGAAGAGCGAAGGGTTATAGAGCAAGGCGCAGTCGATGCCGCGGATGTCGGGCCCTTCCACGTGAACATATTTATATCCACGTTGTGCCAGTGGTTCTTGGGCCGTAAGATCGTCAAGCACCTTGGCATTTTCCACCTCTGAGAGTCCAATGACTGCACAGCCTACCTGCGGCAACACATCGGTGCCCATGTCAGCCAAGGCTCGCGCCATGTTGCGCAGTTTAGCGGTATATTTGCGCCCGTTCCAGCGATAAGATCCGCCGGGCAGAAAGTCGTAGTCGTTTTTGCCCTCGTCATGGCAGGTGTCGAAGAGATTTTCTTGGTTGTAAAATCCGATGCCATACACGGAGTAGGTTTTTTGTGTGTTGGAACTCAGACTTATGCAGCACATCACGAGGAGTGCGGCGAGTGATAATCTTGTTTTTCTCATGGTGGTTGTATTTCTTTTGATTGTTAGGCGGGTGAAGAGTGGTCGCCGGCGGTTTTTGCCTGCCGAGATGGGGCTTTGCCTGCCGTTCGCTTTTGCAAAGATATGAAGAAACAGCGAAAATGCAAATATTTTTTTTGTTTTGTTTTGTTTGTGTGCTAAAAAAGTTGTACTTTTGCAAAGTAATAAATTAACCTTACCTATTATGCACAAAACCATTAAACTGCTTTTGGCCGCCCTATGCTGGCCCGCGGTGTCGGCAGTGGCTCAAACCACCCAGACCGAGGGCAACAACGGACAGAGCGAAGAAGTCGTTGTGAATCAGTCGGCCTTCACCTTCACCGAGGCACAGTTGGGTGAGGACGATGATGCGTCGCAAAACGTGACCATCGTGGGGTCCAACACCAACGCCTATGCCAGCGAAGTGGGCTATCGGTTTAGTCCGGTGAGATTTCGCTACAGGGCATTCAATCAGAAGTATAACCAAATTTACGTAAACGGCAACCCGCTCAACGATGCCGAAAGCGGGCAGTTCCGTTATTCCTTGGTGGGTGGACTGAACAATCAGACCCGTACCGTGGAAGCCTCGCTGCCCTTCGAAGACAACACGTTTGCCATGTCGGCCATGGGAGGCAGCAACAACTACAACTTCCGCCCCAGTCAGTTTGCCGCCGGCCATCGCGCTTCGATTGCCGCCGCCAACCGCAACTACACCATCCGCGGCATGTACACCTACAACAGCGGACTGAGCGATCAGGGATGGGCTTGGAGCGCCAGCCTCACCTGTCGCTGGGCCAACATGGAAACCGCACAGATAGAAGGAACATTCTACAACTCGCTATCCTATTTCCTTGGTGTGGAAAAAGTGTTTGGCAAAGGCAATCATGCTGTTTCGCTCGTTACGTGGGGCAATCCCACGCGTCGTGCCTCGCAGGGTGCCTCCACCGATGAAATGTATTGGTTGGCCAACAGCAACTATTATAATCCCTACTGGGGCTATCAGGACGGCAAGAAGCGTAACTCGCGCATCGTGGAAGATTATGCTCCTTCGGCCCTGCTCACGTGGGATTGGAAGATGAACGAGAATACTAAGCTCACCACTAGCGTGTTTGGCAAATATGCCATGTACAGCAGTTCGAAACTGAGCTACAACAATAGCGACAACCCCCAGCCCGACTACTACAAGCGCATGCCGAGTTACAACTATAACGTGTGGAACCCAACCGATGAAGTGAATACGCAGTATGCGCTCGACAACTGGTGGAACTCCTACTATTATCTTTCGGGCAACAAGGCCGCACGCCAAATAGACTGGAACTCCCTCTATACAGCCAACAAAAACGCTTCGGCACAAGGCACCGATGCTATGTATTATCAGCAGGCTTATCACAACGACCAAGCCACGCTCAGCTTTGCCTCCACGCTGAAAAAGAACTTCAACGACAAGTCGCGCCTCGTGGCAGGCATCAATCTGCAGATGGCTAAAGGCATGCACTATCAAACCATGGAGGACCTTCTCGGCGCCACCTCGTTCCACAACTATAATACGTTTATAATGGGAACTTACGCCCTAGGTGACCAGCAGGTGCAATACGACCTAAATAACCCTGATGCTGAGGTGAAGGTGGGCGACCGTTTCGGATACGACTACAATATTCTCGTGAACAAGGCCAACCTTTGGGCTACCTACGCCGAAGACTTCGGTCCATTGCACTACAGCTTTTCGGCCCGTTTGGGCGGACACACCATGCAGCGCGATGGCAAGATGCGCAACGGTTTGGCCCCCGATAATTCATATGGAAAGAGTGGCACAGCCAAATTCGTGGACGGTGGTGTGAAATATGGCTCATCGCTCAATCTGGGCCGCGGACACACTCTGACCTTCGGATTGGGCTACGAGAAGCGTGCCCCAGAGGCCAAAATGGCATTCACCGCCCCAGAAGTGAACAACGACTTTGTGGACAACTTGAAGTGTGAAGACGTGTTTAGCGCCGAATTAGGCTATCAGTTGCAAACCAGCTGGTTAAAGGCTAATCTGAGCGGATTCTACAGCCATCTAAAGAACGTCACCGAGTATAGCATGTTCTACTACGACAGCGAGAACTCCTTCTCCTATGTCTCCATGACCGACATCATCAAGAAGTATTACGGATTGGAGCTCGGTCTCAACTTTAAGGTGAGCCCTGTGCTCAACATCAAAGCCTTGGGCACTATCAGCGACGCCTATTACGATAGTGATGCCAACGTGCGCTACATGCTTTCGAAAAACGGAAAATATCAAGACGATGTGGTGCTTAGCGACGGTATGCGCGAAAGCGGCACACCACTCGCAGCTGCCAGCATCGACCTGAGCTATCACAGCCGCGGATGGTATATCGATCTCATCGGTAACTACTACGACCGCATTTATCTGAGCTACACTCCCGTGACGCGCTATCTCAGCCAGTTCCCCATGTCGGTGGACGGTAGCGGTCGCGACACTTCTACTTGCCCCGATCAGGCCGAAGGTGAAGGCGGATTCATGCTTGATGCCAGCATTGGCAAGAGCATCCGCGTGCGCAAGGGCTCGCTCTCTATCAACTTGATGCTTACTAACATCCTGAACAACACTCGCATCTGCACCGGTGGATACGAGCAAAGTCGCCGCGATGTGGACGCCACCGGCGAGAGCATCCGCACCTACTCGTTCCTGAACAATCCCAAGAAGTTCTATGCCAACGGCATCAACGGAATGTTCATCTTAACCTATAAATTCTAGACAACGCCATGAAGACATTGAAATATCTTTTCTTGGTAGCAGCCTGCGCCATGTTGGCCGCTTGTGAAAAAACAGATTGGGATGAACCCACCAACGGCATCACCTATGCAGAACTCTCAGGTAAGCTCATCACCATCAGCGAACTCAAGTCGATGTCGGCTGTAAAAAAGGCCATCTCGACCGACTATCGTGACGGCACTAGTTTCACCGAAATCACCGATTCTCTGCTCATCAAGGGTTACGTGACGGCCAACGATGTGAGTGGCAACATCTATAAATATGTCACCATTCAAGACGAAACTGGCGCCATTGAAGTGGGCGTGGCCCAAGGTGGATTGTTCGGCTATCTGCCCATCGGCGCCGAGGTGCTCATAGATCTGCGCGGCCTCTATGTGGGCAACTATCGTATGCAGCCCAAAATAGGCTATCCCGGCACCAATACCAACAACCAGAAAGACCAGCTCAACGCCATGTCGTGGGCCATGTGGGTGTCTCACTATGCACTCACCGGCAACAAAATGTCGCGCGAAGAGGTGGACAATAGGTTTATGACCGTCTTCGCCGACGGCAAGAATAAAACCTCTTGGGATATGGACGAAGACGCCGGCAAGTTGGGCATCTTGAAAAATGTGACCTTCAAAAACGGTTCCTATTACGACAACAATGCCGGCTCCACCGTAACGGTGACCTATAACGCCGACTCGAAATATGCCGACCCCATTGGCATTGGCAACTCCGTGTCGTGGTATTTCAAGGAGCAGTCCACTTCCGTGATGCTCTACAACAGCAATTATAGCGACTTCGCCGCCGAGACGCTCCCACAAGGCAAGGTGAACATCCGTGGCATCTTTGTGCGCTACAATAAATATTGGGAACTCATCATCCGCGACCTCAACGACGTGGAAGAAGTAAGCGAATAACCAAATACTAACCCGAAAACAAAAACAGCATAAGATATGAAAAAGCTCATTTATTCCATGCTCGTCTTCATGACCATGTTCGCTTTTACGGCGTGCGAAGACGTTCCGGCACCGTATGACGTGCCTTCCACCACCACGGAATCCGAAGATTCCTACGACTCGGCATCCGGCACCGGCACAGCCGACGATCCTTACAATGTGGTGGGTGCACTGCAACTCATCTCTACATTGGGTGATGCCACCAGCGATGAAGTTTATGTGAAAGGCATCATCGTTAGCATATCGGAAGTGTCCACCTCCTATGGCAACGCTACTTATGTTATTGCTGACGGTACGGATTCAAACCAGAAACTCACCATTTTCCGCGGTTACTATCTAGGCGGCGAAAAGTTTACATCGGAAGACCAAATCAAAGAGGGCGACACCGTTGTTGTGAAAGGTACTTTGGTGAACTATAAGGGCACCACTCCGGAAATGAACCAAGGCAACCAGATCGTGGAACTCAACGGAAAAAGCGCAAGCGAAGACGATGATGATGACGACGACAAGGGCACCGGCACGGCTAATGATCCCTACAATGTGGTGGGTGCACTGCAACTCATCTCTACATTGGGTGATGCCACCAGTGACGAGGTTTATGTGAAAGGCATCATCGTTAGTATATCAAGTGTATCCACCTCCTATGGTAACGCCACTTATGACATTGCTGACGGTACGGATTCAAGTCAGAAACTCACCATTTTCCGCGGCTATTATCTGAACGGCGAAAAGTTTACATCGGAAGACCAAATCAAAGAGGGTGACACCGTTGTCGTGAAGGGTACATTGGTGAACTATAAGGGCAACACTCCGGAAATGAACCAAGGCAACCAAATCGTGGAGCTCAACGGGAAAGGCACGGGCAGTGATGATGACGACGATGATGGAGTGAAAACTGTCACCGTCTCCGAATTCCTTGCTGCTGAGGAAAGCACAGAACAGTGGTATCAACTCACCGGCACTGTGAGTGGACTCAAGAGTGGCGATCAGTATGGCAACTTCACCATTACCGATGCTACAGGATCTGTGTATGTCTATGGCTTGCTTTCTGAAAAGGGAGGAGCCAAGAAACAGTTCCAAACGCTTGCTTCCGAGAAGGGCATCACGGAGGGGTGCACCATCACTATTATTGGTAATCGCGGCTCCTACAATGGTAAAGACGAAGTGACCAATGCTTACTTTGTGAGTGTCGCTAGTGGTGGTTCCACCACCACAACCGGTGATGGTACCGCCAGCTCGCCCTATAGCGTTTCACAAATACAAACATACACTAGCAATCTTGATGCCGATGTTACCGACAGCAAGGAGATCTATGTGAAGGGCATCATCTCGTCTATCAAGGAAGTGTCTACCAAATATGGTAACGCCACCTATTACATCTCTGATGACGGTACCACATCTTCACAGTATATGATCTATCGTGGTTACTATCTCAATAGCGAGAAGTTCACTTCGGAAGATCAAATCAAGGTGGGCGACGAAGTCGTGATATGCGGAAAAGCCCTCAATTTTAGAGGCAATACTCCGGAACTCGCCCAGGGCAACTACATCTATTCACTCAGTAGATAAATTGTGTTTCCAACACATTGCCGAGCGTTTTTGTGAAGCAATAATGAAGAGCAAAATTAAATAATTTCGAAAATATTTGGCAGGGTGCAGGATTCTTCGTAATTTTGCACCCTGCAAATATCAAGAATATTATCAATCAACACAAACACAGAAATGAAAAAAGGTATTCATCCGGAGAACTATCGCCCCGTCGTGTTCAAAGACATGTCCAACGGTGATATGTTCCTCTCGCGTTCCACGTGCAAGTCAAATGAGACTATCGAGTTTGAGGGAGAAACTTATCCCTTGGTTAAAGTCGAAATTTCTAGCTCCTCGCACCCGTTCTACACCGGTAAGAGCAAGCTCGTGGACACCGCCGGACGCGTAGATCGCTTCATGAGCCGCTACGCCAAGAGCACCAAGAAATAAAGCTCGCAAGCTAAACCCATCGAATGCGCCGACGTGTAGTTGCATATGCACGCCGGCGCATTTTCTTTCTTGAAACCCCCATGCACATTCATCTTTACCCTCCATTCCAAAACATGAAAAAGACCATTCTTCTCCTCGCTTTTCCGATATTCTGCGCCCTCACCTCGTGCGATGGTGGAAGCGACGATGCCATCGATCCTTCCTCGGAAACGGAAACCACCAAGGAAACCACATCGAAACAAGTGGTCAATGTCAATCAAAACAATCGCTCTGCCGATGCACGCTATGGACGGCTCGAGTTTCCCCGATTGGCCGACAGCAACAACTATGTCATCATTCACACCACATCCGACAATGTGGACCCCGATGGTATTAATTATTGTGTGGAGTGGGACTACAAGGTGAAGGCGCAACGTTGGACGTGTTATCAGATCACCAAAGCCGGCAACAAACAAAATGTGAGTCGAAAGGATTACGGCATCAATCCGCAATATCCCATCGATCCCGAACTCCCGTTGGCTTATTATCTCGATCGGCCGTCGGCAGACTATACCACGAAAGACTATTTCTACTACAGTTGGAGTGGAACTTATTCCGGCGAGGCTTTCGATCATGGGCACATCTGTCCATCCTATGACCGTCTTTATTCGCGTGAATCCAACGATCAAACCTTTTATCTCACCAATATGCAGCCGCAATACAACAATTTTAATGCCGGTGTTTGGTTGAGCATGGAGAATTTTGTGCACAAGGTGGGCAACTCACTTTCCACCGAAGACACATTATATATATGTAAGGGCGGTACCATCGGCGATGTCACCATTGATGGTGTAACATCGTCGGGCGTGTTGAAATATGTGAAAGATGCAACGGCTGTAGGTGGCGACAGCCTGCTTGTGCCAAAATATTTCTTTTCCACCTTCATCGTGAAAAAGAAGGGGCAATATGGCGCTTTTGCCTTCTGGGCAGAGCACAAGAACACGAAACTTTCTAGTTCGGCCTATCTCAACGACTATATCATCAGCATCGACGAGTTGGAGAGACGCACGGGCATCGACTTCTTCTGCAATTTCCCAGACGAAACCGAAAACTATCTCGAGGCTATCCCTGCCGAACAGATCATCACGGCATGGAGCGCTTATTCCAACATCAAGTAGGCTAAAGTTTTGGTGCTTCGATGAAAATGGGCTAACTTTGTGCTCGCATTGTTGAATATATGAAAACACATACAGCGAAACACCTGCAACGACAACTCTTGTTGTCGTTCCTGCTTTTCGGATGGTTGCTCTCGGCACAATCCGGCGAGCATCTGTTTCGTGTGACATTTTGCGATAAACAAGGGTCAGCCTATACGCTCGATCATCCCGAGGCATTTCTTTCTCAACGGGCTTTGGAGCGCCGCCATCGTCAGCATATTGTGCTCGATTCCACCGATTTGCCGTTATCTTCAGTCTATGTCGATGCAGTCAAGGCAAGAGGTGTGAAAGTGGTGAGTGCCAGTAAGTGGAACAATTCGGTGCTGGTGGGAAGTCATAGTCTCGACACTTTGCAAGCCTTGTCCGCTCTTTCTTTTGTGACCCGATTGGAGTCCGTGGGTGAAGTGCCCGACACATTTGCGGCCTACGACTATCCACGCCGGACTAAGAATTTCGAACCCCTTAAAGGCAACGAGAATGCCACCGACCAACAGCTGGAAATGATTCATCTCGATCGCCTTCATCGCGCTGGTTATCGTGGACGCGGCTTGATGATTGCCGTGCTCGATGGCGGCTATCTCTATGCCGATCGTATTCCGGCTATCCTACACGTCAACAAATTAGGATCGCGCGATTTCGTTTATCCCCCCTCTGAAAATATTTATCGTGAACATGCCCATGGCACAAAAGTGCTTTCCGTGATGGCCGTCAACGAAAAAGGCATTTATGAAGGTGCGGCGCCCGAGGCCGATTATTGGTTGTTGCGGTGCGAACAATCGCAAAGCGAGAGTCGCGCCGAAGAAGACTTTTGGACTGCCGCCGCAGAGTTTGCCGATAGCGTGGGCGTTGATATCATCAATTCATCGTTGGGCTACAATGATTTCGATGACGATGCCCACAACTATCCATATAGTGCGCTCGATGGGCGCACCATGATGATGTCGCGCATGGCGTCGCTATTGGCAGGAAAAGGCATTGTGATGGTATGCAGCGCCGGCAACACCGGTGATGATACTTGGAAGAAAATCACCATTCCCGCCGATGCCAAAGATGTGTTGGCCGTGGGGGCTGTAACCCCCGATGGTTTAAATGCCTCGTTTAGCAGCGTGGGGCCCACGGCTGATGGTCGTGTGAAGCCCGACGTGATGGCCATGGGTGGTTATTGCCAAGTGGTAACAGCTAATGGAAAAATCGAGACACAAAACGGTACATCATTTGCATCACCCCTCATTGCTGGCGGCGTGGCGTGTCTCTGGCAGGCATGCCCCGACAAGTCTGCACGCGACATCATCCGATCGGTGAGGCAGAGCGGTGATCGTGCGGCCATGCCCGACAATATTTTTGGCTATGGCATTCCGAATTTCGAACAAGCTCAAAAAATGGCGGAGATACCGGAATAATAATGAATGTGAACGAAGATAGAAAAATTCTGTCCCTGCTTGAGCTCAACGGCTTGGTGCGTGATGTGCTCGAATACGAGATGTCCGATGATCGTTGGGTGGAAGCCGAACTTTCAGAGATTCACGAGAGTCGCGGCCATTGCTACATGGAGCTTGTGCAGAAGGACGATCGTTCCGGCACCCCTGTGGCTCGTGCCTCGGCCAAGTGTTGGGCGTCTGTATGGCAGCTGGCCAAGCCTCATTTCATGCGTGTTGCAGGACGTCCCTTGGCGCAGGGCATGAAAGTGCTCATGCTGGTTCACGCACAATTCCATGAAAACTATGGCTTTTCATGGATTGTTTCCGACATCGATCCCACTTACACCTTAGGCGACATGGCACGCAAACGGATGGAAATCTTGCGATGTCTAAAGGAAGAAGGTGTGCTCGATTTACAAAAAGAGTTGTCGTTGCCGCGCTGTTGCAATCGCATAGCTGTGATTAGCAGCGAGGGGGCCGCCGGTTATGGCGACTTTGTGAATCATCTGGAAAACAATGGTCAAAACTTACGCTTTTTCTCTAAACTTTTCCCTGCCATCATGCAAGGCAGCGGAGTGGAACAAAGTGTGATAGCAGCCCTAAACGATATTTATAAACAAGTGCAGCGGAGTGGGGCAGAAGGCGACGCTTTCCATTGTGTAGTGATTATCCGCGGAGGCGGTGCCACGAGCGATTTGTCGGGTTTTGATACACTTGCCTTAGCCGAAAACATCGCCAACTTTCCCTTGCCCATCATCACGGGAATCGGTCATGAACGCGACGAGAGCATCCCCGACTTGGTGAGTTTTCAACGAGTAAAAACGCCTACGGCCGCGGCCGATCTGCTCATCAATCATCAGCGTGACGCACTCGATGCCGTGAATGATGCTGGTCAGCGCATAGCCACTGCCACCCATCGCCACATGCAGACGATGACGGCCGTGTTGGCCGGATATGCCCAACGAGTGCCGTCGCTTTTCTCGCTTGTCAAAACACGACAAGAGGCCCGCATGGAAAACATGACTCAACGACTGCGTGCCGCTATCGAACGGCGCCTCATGACCGAGCATCATCGTTTGCAAACAAATTCGGCGGCCCTGCGTCCCGCTTGGGAAAACATCGTGATGCGCCATCGCCATGTGCTCGATATGGCCGAACAAAAGATGGATACTCTCCATCCCGACCATCTCTTGAATCGCGGTTATAGCATCACGTTGAAAGACGGAAAAGTGGTGAAGGATGCCCGTGAACTCAGCGAAGGTGATGTGTTGGAAACACGTCTGAAGAAGGGAAAGATAAAATCAACGGTTATCCGCCATTGAAAAACAGAATAGATATGATGAAATACGAAGACGCCATGCGACGGTTGCAAGACATCGTGCGCAAGATGGAAAACGATGAGCTCGATGTGGACGAAATGACCGGCGAGCTCAAGCAAGCACAAAAACTCATCAAGTTTTGCCGCGACAAACTCACCAAGACCGATGAGGAAATCAAAAAGTTGTTGAACACAGAAAACGAAAAAGAAGCATGAATGAGAAAATAGGACGCTATCTGAACATGGCCGAACCGTTTCATTGCGACTTCAGCCATCGCTTGTTTATGGGCCATTTGGGCAACCACATGCTCAACGCCGCCGACTTCCATAGTCGTGAACGTGGATTCGGCATGGATTTTCTCAATGGCATCAACAAGACGTGGGTGCTCTCGCGCCTGGCCATCGAGATGGAAGAAATGCCGCGTCAATACGACGAGTTCTATGTGGACACATGGGTGGAGAGTGCCATGCGCTATTTCACCAATCGCAATTTCCGCGTGGTGGGCAAGAGCGACGGACGCATCTATGGCTACGGGCGGAGCATTTGGGCCATGATTGATACAGAGACACGACAGCCCTGCAATCTGATGGACGTCAACAATGGGAGTATCATGAACTATGTGGATGCCGAGACGCCAAACCCCATCGGCCGGCTCTCACGCGTGCAAATGACCGATGCTGCCCAACTCGTAAGTTCTGTGCCCACGGTTTACAATGATGTGGACATCAACGGACACATCAATTCCGTGAAATATATCGAGCATGTGCTCGACCTCTATCCCGTGTCGTGGTATGAAACCCATCGGCTGAAACGTTTCGACATTGCCTATGTGGCCGAAGCCCATCAGGGCGACACTCTCCACTTCTATCGTGAGCAGAGCCCCGACAACGAAGAGGTGCACAAAATCCGCATCACAAAATCGTCGTCCGCATCGCTCGAAGAAACAGAGACTTGTCGTTGCATGGTTAATTTTGTGTAGCAATTGTGGGCGTGGCGATAAATTTGTTGTAAATGTTGCGCTTTTGCCTTCATGTTCTAAATATTTTTGCTAACTTTGCATCCGATTCAATAAGTAACCCTTCCGGTTCGCGCCCTCGGGCAGGGCGCGAAGAATCAACAAGACGACCGCTCTCGGGTAGGGCGGGCATGGTTCAAGAGGAAAGTATAACATTTAAAATTCTTCCAAAATGGCAGAAATGAATTTTGGCGGTGTAATGGAAACCGTCATCACCAGCAAGGAGTTCTCCTTGGAAAAGGCACGCGAAGTGCTCAAAGACGAAACAATCGCCGTAATTGGTTACGGTATTCAGGGACCCGGTCAGGCCTGCAACCTGCGCGACAATGGCTTCAATGTCATCGTTGGCCAGCGCGAAGGCAAGACCTACGACAAGGCTGTGGCCGACGGATGGGTGCCCGGCAAGACGCTCTTCTCCATCGAAGAAGCTGCCGAGAAAGGCACCATCGTCTGTATGTTGCTCTCTGATGCCGGACAGATCCAAGTGTGGCCCCGCATCAAGAAATATCTCACCAAGGGCAAAGCGCTCTACTATTCCCACGGCTTCGCCATCAACTGGAGCGACCGCACGGGGGTGGTGCCTCCCGAAGACATCGATGTCATCATGGTGGCCCCCAAGGGGTCGGGCACATCGCTCCGCACCATGTTCTGCGAGGGCCGCGGCCTGAACTGCTCCTATGCTGTTTATCAAGACGCCACCGGCCACGCCGAAGAGCGCACGCTGGCTTTCGGCATCGGCATCGGCGCCGGCTATCTGTTCAAGACCACCTTCCAGCGCGAGGCCACCAGCGACCTCACCGGCGAGCGTGGCTCACTGATGGGAGCCATCCAGGGCTTGCTGTTGGCACAATACGAAGTGCTCCGCGAAAACGGGCACTCACCTTCGGAAGCCTTCAACGAGACCGTTGAGGAACTCACACAGAGCCTTGGCCCGCTCTTCGGCGAGAAAGGTATGGACTGGATGTATGCCAACTGTTCCACCACGGCACAGCGTGGCGCCCTCGACTGGGCTCCTCGTTTCCACGATGCCATCAAGCCCGTCATGGAGTGGCTCTACTACTCGGTGAAGACTGGTAACGAAGCACAGATATCTATCGATGCCAACTCCAAGCCCGACTATCGCGCCGGACTGGAGAAGGAGCTCGAAGCCATGCGCAACCAAGAGATGTGGCGCGCCGGCGTAACCGTGCGCAAACTGCGTCCCGAGAACAACTAAAATGCAGACATCGCCCGAGAGCCTTATTCGTGGCGATTTCTACAACCCATTTGAGGTGATGTGCCGCTGTTGGCGCATCACCTCTTTTTATATGCCTGATGCGTTTGCCTTCTATACGACTTCACCACAATCATCCTGGATAGTGTTCCACAAAACCAATCGCATCACTCCGGGCATGCAGTTCGGCCGGAGCGATGCGATTGGTTGAGGGACTGAGGAGCAGCTCACTCCTCTGCCTGACCATCTCTTTCAAGGGAAGAGCTGAGGGCTTTATCTTGGATGAAATCCCCTATCCAAACGGGGTCGTCGTCGGATTCCTCTTCTACGATGGCGGCGCAGTTGCTGAGGTATTCGCCCGAAACACCTTTCTCTTCGCCGCCGATGGGTAATTCATCCATCAGGCGCTCGGTGGCAAAAATCGCTATGGCAGGAGATTGATATGTCTTTTTCATTTCTATAAGTGTTATTCTATTTGATGATGATCTTCTTGCCGTTTCTCACATAGATGCCGGCCGGCAAACGCGAAACATCGGTG
>Ga0065711_1026910_pt1 | contig 57312 bp, 33 predicted proteins | sample Hoacrofraction12_FD_59098 | JGI IMG/M metagenome (GOLD analysis project Ga0065711, IMG submission 59098) | Hoatzin crop microbial communities from Cojedes, Venezuela - Epithelial fraction 12 v2 (version 2) | ecosystem: Host-associated > Birds > Digestive system > Esophagus > Crop | place...
CCAATTAAAAAAAGTGCTTCTATTGCATTTAACAGTCTGGTAACTGAGGTTCTTTGAGTTGGTCATAGGGCAGCTGAAAGATAAAACTCCATGCACAAATTTTATATTCTATACAGAGATTCATAAAACACGTTTAATATTTTTCTTCTAAAAGCTGAGGAATTAATACTCTACACACACCTACAGTTCATATCCCAATTCCTTAGCTTACACAAAGATGTATATTTGCTTTCGGTAAAATACATAATACTCTGTTTTCTTCTTTTGTGTATAGTTTTAACCATACCATTTTTAATTCAACAAAGGCATGTTCATCCACTGCTGAAGAGACAGACAGATTATAATGTCTACTAATGGCGTTACAGCCAAGTTCATGAGTGTACTTCTGTCAGGGACTGCGACTTCTATCCCCATGAATCATACAATATTTTGTCGTTTGCAAAGAAAAAGAATTTGTTCCTATCTGCATCTTGCACAGTAAAAAAGTATTCTGCAATAGATTTATCCCTATCTAGGCGTCGTTTTCTATTTCCACTTGCTGCCATCTGGTGGAAAACTGAAGCACCTTCAATACGGTTTTACTCAAGTTTATTCACACAGCGACATGAAGAGCAGCTGCTAACAACACTGAACATATTTTGCTGCACTCTTTTACTGCTTTCCACTTATGCTGGAAATGCATATGCTCTGTTCAGAAAATAATTAAAAGCCTCCATGTACTTTAACAGCAACTTCCCATACACTACAAACTATAAGATCAGGCATTTTGCAGGTAAGCTAAACAATTCAGCTGCACAGATCTTGCCACTAGATCACTACTGCCGTCAGTGGGAGTTCTCCCTTCTTCCCCTTCATTTTCTTCCTCCCAAGGACTTCATCTCCCTTCCCTGCTTCTTTACACATCAGTTCTGGTACTCAGCAGAATACATAGGAAGACATTTAAGGGTTTTATTGGATGAGCAAAACAAGTCCCCTACTCACCTAGACAAAAAAGCAAACACTTTTCTGCCAGATAAACAGGCTGAAACAGCTCAGCAGACAGTCAGACATAAGAGCCTGTACAGGAGAAGCAATTAATGCAGTGAGAAAGGTCTCACTTCTGGCAACTATAAAACACCAGATGAATCACACCACCTCAACTGAGAGACAGCTGTTTTTAAATTAATTGTATTTAGGTGTTCATCTACAGACATTCCACAGAAATACAGAGCTTGTGCCTCCTGAGTCCCCAAGAAGTTCTTAGAACCTTTAGGGGCATGAACACATGCTTTGATACCTGAGAGGGGTTTGGAAAACTTTCACAGCTGGCATACTGATGCCTGTTTTTCCCTTCTTACACCCAAAAGGCCAGAGAAGAACAAGTAGTAAACTGTAAAGGCCAAGCAACTTAACTCTCAAATTATGTGTTTTCAGACAAGGACCAGAATATGGGCAAACATCAAGCATCTTGTAAAACTACTTATATATTTCAAAAGGTACCATGTGCAGACAGCATCTTGCATGCATTTTATGCTTCTTCTCTGCAGAAGTGTTATTTCCATGCATGTCTTAAAAACGCATCAAGAATGAAATGTGCCTCTCCAGAAATAAAAACCACAGACAATGCATAACCATTATTTACATTTCTGCTTGCAAAGTGACTCAAATCGTAATTTGTCTAATGCCCTGTAAATTTAACAAAGGAAAAAAAAACAACCACAGTTCTAATGCAGTAATTAATCAACGTAGACCTACAAGATAAACTTTGCATCAGCCTATCAGTAAGCCAAGCTTCTAACATTAAATTATGAAGCTGAATTCAACAAACAACTGATACTATGTTACACGCTGAATTCTGAAGACAGCAATTTCCTTTTAATCCATGAAAACCAGGAATTCTTCATAAGATTGTTTTCAATCGAATATATTTAGCAACAAATACAAGAGAAGAAAGAATATTCAAGTAAGAACTTACTTACTCCATTAGTAAACTATTAATGTAATCATTTCCATCCATATGGCCAAACTGAAAATCCCTGTAAGAGAAGCAGTGAAAAACAGAATGATGAAAAAGAAAACAGAACAGTGGGTTTCAGCAAAAGTTCCTCCTTAAATATTTTTCCTGTAATGGAAGATGAGAGCACACACTCAGCAATAACATTCAAAAATGGACATCTAGAAAACAATCAGCGTCCTAGAACACACTCAGTTAACAGAACGGTCTTATCAAATATCAGTATATGAATATAAAAGCAGACATTATAACATTTTTCATGTAGAAAAAAAATGACTGCTGTCTGAGAAAGGTTAATACAGAAGTTCATTTAACATACCATAGTACCACGTGTGCCTACCTGTGAAAGTGATCCCGATAATCTCTAGCAACTTCCTGAATAATAGATTTTAGTCTAGACGGGGAAAAAAAAAAAGTGACACTGATAATCCAGAATATACTCTGTCAGAATACAAACAATAAACCTTGAGATTCCCCCAGTAAGCAGCAAATAGGACCTCATCAGCAATAAGGATTCCCTATTCCATTAACAAAATATACCTCGCTCATCTTACTTGGTTTCTAAGGGTTTAAAGGCTATCTACCACATAGTCTCAAGAAGGCAAAAACACAGCCAGCCAGCCAGGCTGCTTCATCTATTGCCTTCTGAAGATGCAGCACTGGGACTCTGAAGAAAATCCAAAGAGGTCTGGAAAAATAGCATACAGAGTACTTGAACAATATTTTCTTAGTCTAATTATGTATGCAATCAGAAAGGGACAGGGGAAGGTCTTGCTCCTCTCAGTCTCTTCAGTAAACTCCAACCCAACTGAAAATGTCCCTTCTTAATCTATGTTCCAGACAGCTTATATGTAAGCATCCCTAAATTCATTTTTAATGCAACTGAGCTGATGAACTGTCATTTGTTTAAACTTACTAAGTTCACCTCAAAGTCGTCTGAACTCAAATACTCTCATCTATGTTTAAAAGGTGACACAACAGCTTTAAAAAGCTATGCGATCACTGTTTGCTCCTGTGATCTCATTAACAAATGGCAGAGGAGTGATAACAGGAACTCACATCTCACTAAACACACATGTGCTTCAACACAGCCACAGAATAGGTAAGTTCAGTAGGCTGAAGTGATAAATTAGAGAATGTCCACAAGTTAAAACCATTCATTTAACCTAGCATTTCTTAATATTTAAGAAACTTCCAAAGTTCTGTGTCATACCAGCACATTTCTCCCATACTGTTACCAATACTCAATTCTGTACCTGGTATGTTCCACTGAAGAGTTTTTATCATCAATGACTGCAATAGCCACAAGTTTTCCTAAAATAAGGAATAAAATACTTGAAACCATTTAAAAAGAAATACGCATTCTCAGACAGAAAATACTACAACCTAGAAGATCAGATACTCTCCAGGGAATAGAATTAGTTTTAAGTATAAATCAACCTCGATGCCAAACAGCCTCTTCTAGCTGACCAAACTGATTATCTTAAAGCTATTGAAAATTAATTAAGATGTGGCTTAATGCCACACCACTAGCATTCTATGAAAAACCTATCTACAGGAAGAAGTTCAAATGTGAAAAAACACAGATAAAAACTAATTTCCTACTCAAGCTGCATTATTTGCATATACCTAAACATAAGGCTATGGAAACCTTTATTATATAATGGCAATTGCAAGCTGATTCTAAGCGATTGAATCATTATTGTATGGATTCGGTAACAACTATTTTACACACTATTGAAAATTTGGAGTATTACCCTCATGGAAAAAAAAAAAATACGGAAAATTTACTGGCAGAGCCCAGAATTCATTACATCAGAAAAACAACTTAGTTCACAGACTTCTCTTCGAGGAGCTTAAAGACCAAACACCAGAATATACTGATCTTTTCAGGATTCACTTTGTGAAGTTCTTAAAAGAGAAAAAAAAAAAAAACAAAAAACCACCAACAAAGCCTCCTAGGGTGAACCAGATCAAAATACATTTAGAAAGCTGGGCAAAGGTTCTCCAGATCAAGCACTTCTTGTTAGGAAAGCAAATCTGTTAACAGTGTAGTTATCAGCTGGGATCAACTGAAGCATCTAGCATGCAGAAGCACAGTTTGTTAAGTCTCTCTAGACACCATGATTCACTCAAAATCCTCCCCCACCAAGCCAATCTATTGCTCAATGCCAACCTCTCACCATGCCATAGGAAGCATTCCCCTCAAAAAACAGAAACTCACTCTTTTTCAAGTAATACTGAAGTTTTGAGGGCAAAAACAATGACTCATTCCCAGGTTTTCTTGTGAAATTGCAATAGCTTCCCCCCACTCTGCTTCTTTGATACCTCAATTCTCACTTTTGTCCATTTTCTTCCACACTTGAAGACACTACCTAGTGAATACACTATGAAACAACTCCTTTCTGGACTGGAAAAGATGATCTAGGAAAATACAGGTACTGTGTATCTACACATAAAGCTCTTAAAAATAAATGATGGCTTCTCCATTGTATTAATAAAGTTTTGGGGGGTTTTGGTAGTTTGAGGAACTGTTAGACAAAAATGTAACAGGAAGAAATATGCTACATTTCATTTAAATGATCTGCAACAGAACTTCTGTAAATAACCTTTTAAAATGTAGGCGTAACAGTTTCACAAACATGTAAGAATCTAGATGTTTCATAATTTTTAAAATCTGAAAGAATTCAATGTTGCATTGAATACAAACTTCTTTCTTTTGAAATACAATGTAGATTATGAGGTATCCTGGCCTGGAAAAACCAGCACAGCACTGCTTCTTCTGCCTCAGAGTACATATACCTTCAGAGCAGTACAAGTCACTTGCCTATGCCAGAAGGCACATGGCTTGCAAAAAATGTTACTAGAAAAAAGTTGAAGTATTCCAGGACAGGTCCACTTTGGCACATGCTCTCCTCCCTTTCTTACTGGATCTACTTTAAAGATACCTGAATCCATTAGATACAAAACATATCTAAACTCATCTGTATTCGATACGTCTAAATCCAGTCACAAAATTCCCTGTAGGTATTCAAAGAATTAATATGTAATTTATGCAAAACCTAAGCTGCTCTCAAAAGTCCCACTAATTTTTTGTGAATACTACAGGATTAGACATACCAATTTTTATGTTGTGAGGATAGGACTAGCATATGCTTTGGATGAAGCCTCTAGTCAATAGAACATGTCTCACCAACATCAAAAAAGGCTGGCACTATCAGCACTAACTCTGAGACTAAGTAATTTTTTGAGGTTTAAAAAACAAACTCTTCGTGCTCTTCAGTTTTTCTTCACGTACAACAGATGCCACAGAGTTTAGTGGCAGCAGCATCTCACCTGTATCTCCAAGTTCATACAGTGTAAAGCCATCTACATTAAGGTAACCTTGAAATCTTTCTCTGTTTATCCAGGATGACAAATCACCATCTTCATACTCTAAAAAAAGAAAAAAAAAGCATTATTTTTTATTGTAAGGTAGGCAATCTGATTTATTTATTTCAGTACTATAAAGGCAAACGCTATTTTTCTCCTTATTTCCTTTTATTGTTATACAAGATCTCAAAGATCTCACACATTTCTGGACATTTCAGTTTTAGAACTTCTAAAGCTATTTTCAATTGTTGAACAAAAAGCATACTATAGCAACGCGTGAAAAGCTGATTTGATTATTATTTTTTTCCCAAATCAAGGATAAAGAAGGTAATGCTGACCCAGTGCAGAAAGGAACAGTTTCAATTCCTGGTTTTAATGGGGGAGGAGGGATGTCAAGACTAAAACAAGGTAAAGACATACAAAATACAGAAAGCACTATTTGTGAGAGTCCTTAAATGAAATAGAAAGGAATCAAGAAAAGTAGATGCATTAACAGTATTGTGAATGCAAAGAAACAAATATTTACATGATTCAGAAACAGTTATACTGAGGGTTGAAGTTTCAGATGTTAGATATTTTAACCCATGAAGAATCAAATTCTAACACATACCAGCAACACCATTATTTTTACATTTTAATTGCAAATAAGAAAAATGTATATAAACATACATATGATACATATACATACACACACATACAAATGCACATTACATAAATTTTAAATCCTATTGCACAAAGTGAATTATTAACTTTGGGTTAACAATAAATTGTCATAAGATTATAGCAAACAATTCCAAGCATAAAGCTTCCCATAGATCTGCATCCTATTCTCCTACTATAGGGAAGAGAAAAACAAAACAAAACACCAGACAAAGCCAGAGCATTGAAAGGGATTTTGCTAAACCTGCTTCTTACAGGGAGCTCTTCAAATTTCTGCCTGATCATAACAGTTGCACGTACAATCTTATCCAGTCTTTTATACTAAGTCTTCATAACTTGTCTAATTTATAATAATGTTTCTTGTACATTATAAAAGAGTAAAATTTTTTACAAAGTAAATTAGAAGCCTGGATTACTACGAGTTTCGTGATTGTTTTGAAAGCTGTGGAAAAAGCATGTGGGTCACACAGCAAGAAGCAATTCAGTTTCTCTTTGATGAGCTTTCCTTCTCAAGGCCTGTTTAAAAAAACCATACTGAACAAGCTAGTTAAAGTAGATTAGCAGGCTTAAAATTGTGTATGAACTGCTCCAGTAACAACAGCCTATGTCTCCGTAACATCTTTTTGTGAGGGACATTTTCATGAAAGGGAAAACCAGACTGAATAGTCAACCATTCTACATATGCGTAGTATGCTCCGTCAGTTATGATGTAGGGAGAGGTTATGCTGTCTCATCCTTTCCCACTACCAATATCCAAGTAACACAAATGTGAAAGTCACATATGCTCAAAGATACCAGTTAAGGCCCTCCAAATTTTAATACTGAGAATAAAGGCAGAATCAGTTTCCTCTGCCTTCACAGCTTTTGAAGGAAGGCTTGCTGTACTACAGAAGTATACAGCCTGTATTGTCAAGGCACAAAAAGCTCAAACTGGACCCTTTCACCCAACCCCTGAGCAGAGTACATATCTGAGAAAAATCAAGTTAACTTCAAGAGATAGAGATCTGACTGTCAGGAAGACCACTTAGACAAAATCTGATGAGCTGTTTGGAACTATAAATTCATCTTATGTGTGACTCCTCTGCAACAAGAGTTTTCTTCTTTTGTATACAACAAATTTGGACAGCGAGGGGTCCCTTCCAACCCCTAACATTCTGTGATAACTTTTATAAGTGCATTAATGCCATCAAAGCTATCATACTAGAAGCTATATCTGACCAGTAACACAATCGTCATCACTCCTACTTCAGTATTGCAAAACCCAATTCCTTCTCAAATGCATTTTGTTCCACAAGAACTGATTTGTTTTTTACTCTTCTCCTTCATGAAGAAACTGTTATTTATCATAAAACTGGGGAATCTCCCAGCACCCCAACACAGCCTTCAAAAAAATCCCTACTGTTTCAGTTTCTCCTTATATACTTCAAGTATCTTGTCTTATGGTAATATCCACTTTTACTTACCATCATAAACAAAGTAAGTTCCATCTTTGAAGACTACAACAGCAGGCAGTTCAGGCAATGTCACATACTGAAAGAAGTGGTTTTCAATTAATCCATGGAAGATTAAAAGATTTTTAAACAAACAAAATCAATCTTCAAATATGGAAATGTAGTCCATGGGGAAAATCTCAAACTACATTTAAATGTTTTCCATCTACATTTATTAAAATAAATTTATAAGCTTCCAAATATTAAAAACTAACACAAGTGTATTTTTGAGAGGTAGGTCTCACAAAGTGTAAATGAAGCAGGATTTTTACTATTATCTGCAGTAGCATGAAGAATATTCTATTAGTTGGACACGAACTTCAGACAGGAGATCATAACTTGACACGTTCTCTGTTCCCAGCTTGTGCTATTGTCAGCATACCTGTCATACCATTACTTCTACTAAATGGGCAGTCAGTATTGTAGAGTAAAATAGTAACATTGATAACATGTCCCACTAAATCTGGGCTATTTCCTGTGGTTCAGGCTGATCGGAATATAAAGACACAGATTCAGCAAACGACTGCAAACAGCCCCAATTTAGATAAACAGAACAATGAATGCCTGCATTGCCATCCTAAACATGATACTTAGGATGGTCAGCAACATACAAAAAAAAAAAAAACACCAAACTTTCCCATAGAACTTAGAAGAATCTTATTGAGCTCATGTTTTCAGTAAACTGCCACAGAAGAAATAAGCATCTACTCCTTACTGCTTGCTACCATTTTAAGTTAAAATTCTAATAGCATTTGTGGTTAAGAAAGCACTGTAACATGAGCTTAGTTTTGATGATGATATTGGCTGAATTGTCTAATTTATTGACACATTTGGGAAACTTAAGAACAGTATTACGAGTGCTTTTCCAAATCATATGCCTTCTGTAATCATTCTGCATTATCTTTCTTGGAAGTAAAGGTAAAAGCAGTAGGTTTACAGTGTAACTGTTCATACAAATGAGCAAGAAGGTAATTTATTCTCTTACTTGCCCAAAACAGTTAAGCATCTTTAAAGGGTAAATCAGTCTATGTACAGTTTATGGCTTGTAAAAGATGCCTGAAGGTTGGAACAAAAATTACCTAAGATGACAAAACGAAGCCTAACAGTGAATATTGTCACGCAAAGCCTTATTGTAACTAGCAACCAGTGATTTCATAACATTTTTGCTTCTCTCCACAGAATATTACATATCATCACTACTTCTGTTAAACTGACATTTGCATGGAATTACATTTGGTGGGAAAAACAGCTCACTGCTTAAATCACTGTGATCACAGAAACTCAAAGAGTTGCGGCCTTTTATACTCTTTCCACTGCATGAGTGAAGAGTACTTTCTTGCTCAGCTGGGGCTGAAGTGCAAATAGCAATATTCAAATTGAGACAGTTTTTGACACAAGACTTCTTGAAATCTACCAGTATACTATCTATGAGGTCAGTTCTACTTCTGATGTTGGAAAACGCAGGTGCCTAAAAAAAAAATTATGCTAGTTCTCCGCCTGCTAATCCCAAACTCATTTCAAATTCATGTGTGATCAGCCATGGAGTAGACTTAGGTCCCACTTGAAGACACCAGTAAATGAAAAAGCCTCTTGATTGTGTTTCAACACATAAGCAATAACGGTTAGACTAACAGCAGCAGCAGCAATTTTTTCCACCCTTGTGACTAACTGTAAATAATTTCCTTATTACAGAATCCTCCCAAAAGCCACATGAGAATTCTGCAGCCAGTAGACTGGATCAGTTGATCCCTGGGCAGACTAATGTGCTATAGTGCACAACACAAAAATAACTTACCTTTTCACTCACTTCTCCAATTATTAGGGTACCAGAAGTACTCCTTGCCACAGACTCTCAAACTAGTTATAGAAGTGGTTGGTGAAAGGGCTGTCAGAAGCAATGAGAGCTTTGCGTTGACTAAAAATCAAAATATCTACCTTCTTCAGTAGGTGTACGGTCTGCATTGAGTTCTGCATATCTTCTGTTTAATTTTATTAATATGACTGAACAAGTAGTTTGGCCAATACAAAGCAATGACAGGCTGAAACCTGGTTTGTACCCTTTCCTCATATAGACTCAAAAATTAAATGTTTCGGTGTAATTAGTTTGAAATTTATCAAAGCCAAATACATTGTAAGAATCCATCTCTGTGCCATCAAAACAGCAAAATTACATACGAGGAAACCTATACTATTTCTGTAGAAATAGTAAGAATTGAAACAGCTTACCTCAGGCAGCACATCTTCTGAGGCAGAAAAAAAGTATGTATAAACTATTAGTTCTGAAGCAACTTCAATGTATTTTTCCTGCAAAATACAAACAATGTTTTTTAATTTCTGAACTTTCAGTATGCTTCAAATGAAAGTTTTGTGACATACCTTATGTCAAAGTGTAATTATAAAATATGGCTATGACACAAGATTGTAAAAACATTTAAATGTGAAAAAGGTGAGAATTTATTACCAGCATGCACTCCAGTCTTTTCGAAGATATTTTAAACTACTTCTGTAAATAGCCAAAAGAAAGAACTTAATTTAATCAAGCTTCAAACCTTTAAAGGAGATTCACCACCAACATACACAAAGAGTACATGATGTCTCTTTTGCACATGCTCGAACATATGCTGGCTAGGAAGTGGCCTGATAAGAGGTCTGGAAGGACAGAAAAAAGAAAGAAAAATTGCAGTTTCTGCAAGCTGCAAAACCCAAACAAAAATCCCCAAGAAAATGCCATACAGTTTTTTGGTTTTTAAAAACTGAATTCTTCAATACAAATTCATTTAATTTTTCAATTTATTGTTTTAGTTTCAACTAAAAGCAAAGAAAAAAACCAAAATACCCACCAAATAACTTGTTACGCTGGTCAAACAGCACACTTAAATTTGAAATTAATATTTTAGTACAAAATGCTGCTATGGTATAAACATGCATGCCGTCTACTGGCCACAGAATCACAGACCAGGTTGGAAGAGACTTTAAACATCATGTAGTCCAACTCCCCTGCCATAAGCAAGTACATCTTCCACTAGACCGTGTTGCTCACAGCCCCATCCAACCTGGCTCTGAACACTTCCAGGGAGGGGGCAGCCATAGCTTCTCTGGGCAACCTGTTTCAGCGCCTCACTACCCTCAGAGTAAAGCATTTCTTCCTTACACCTAATCTAAACCTACCCTCTTTTAGTTTACAGCCATTCCCCCTTGTCCTATTGCTACCTGCCCTTGTAAAATTCCCTCTTCAGCTTTCTTGCAGGCCCTCTTTAAATATGGAAAGGCCACAATAAGGTCTCAGTCATTTGAGAGAGAAAATTCTGAATGAAAGCACAGAAGTTAGAAAATGTGGTCTCAGAAATAAATAATCGTACAAAATTCTGGTAAATCATTACAGACCACCGATATTCCTAAACTACATAATTCCGAACAATAATTAATATTGTGTACCTATGTGAATAATCGTACAAAATTCTGGTAAATCATTGCAGACCACCAATATTCCTAAACTACATAATTCCGAACAATAATTAATATTGTGTACCTATGTGAATGTTTCTTAATTATATTCAAAAATGAAGGAAAGACATGTGATTCTTTTTTCTCCCCAAAGATTACTGTCTAAAATTTTGAGGCCACAGACCACTGTAGGGAAGGAAGAAAACGCCAACAAAAATTGTTGCGAACAATTCTGTAAAAGCAATTTCCTTATGTTGCAAATTGCAACAACTTTTCAGATGCATGAGCATATATTAAACTGATATTTCTAAGGTATCTTTTGAGTATTCAACACATTCTGCTTTAGTAATAATGTTTATCTGTCAGTCAACAGCTGGGTCAGTATTCTTGTTTCCAGCTTCCATGAGTTTCACTTGTACATAGTTTCCACTACTTTAAAAAGCCCTTATTGTGTTGTAAAGAAAGGCTTGTAACTAACCAGCCTCTACTTACTTTCTCCATGCCACTCACCACCAGTCTCATGTGCAACCACATGTATAGTACATATACTTTTTAACTTCATGTCAATATCTTGTTGGATTTAAGTTTTGGCCCACCTCAAATTGCTATAGAAGTTTTAAATCTCCAGAACCAGTCTCAAAAAGAGTACACTTACCCTGCCACTCTATTAGCAAATTCAATTATATCATCTTTGGTTCTAGGTCCTCTATAGTTATATGCCAAGTCACCTTTTAAGCTAGACAAATAGGAAAGACAAAAATTGAAATCAGCTATAGCAGCACATATAGAATTATTCAATCTTCACATGTTTATTACATTCACCTTTTCACAAGCGATTAGCAAGGTAAGTTTTCAAATAGTCCGATAAAAGAAGTGGTCAGCAAAATATAAAACTCAGTAATGCAATACAATGCAATTACAGAGTAAAAACTTCGTTACACAATATCTGATGTACCGACTTTTAGAAATTATTGACATCCTTTTACGATTATTTTTTTCTAGTGCACAGCAGTCATTTGCTTTGTAAAGACCCAGTTCATTCGGAACATTTGCTTATGACCACACAAAAAACTCCACACACCCAAACCAAACCCCAAACATTCAGCATTTATCCTGCTTAGGGATTAGTCCTCGTAAAAGACAAACACGTAAACTTCTTTAACACTTTTTGTATAACTGAGCAGTATCAAATGACCTGCAAAACCTCCTGAAATTATGTATTAAATGAAGCTTCCATGAAGTGTTGGCTAGTCTACTGTACTCTGCTGACAGGGGATAGAGCAACCTTGCATTATAAAAATATTCAAGTAAGATTTACTAATTCTAATGGGCTTTCTTTGAATCCATGTAGGTTTAGGAAGCTCACAAGAAACAAGTAATCATAAACCCCATTTTCTGTGCTTCTATATACCCATAAAGTTCTTGATCCTTAAAGATCAACAAGCTAAACATCTCTGCCATCTTTCTGAAAAAACTAACTTGACAATATTTGTTATACATTATAAGTACTATTTGGAAGAAACCCTGTATGTTCACAGTAAAAAGAACTCAAAATTATTAAGTCTTTATTTAACATGACCTTGTACTGGACTATACACCATATGTGTTATCATCAAGTATATATAATATCATATGGACTGGCATTTTACTATCAATTTTGTCCTCCATTTAGTTTTTTTAACTATGTGAAGAAAAAAATCTACCTATACTTCTCCTGTCAAACAACTGCTCTCACACTTCACCCTACGTAGTAACCACTATCATCATTTACATAAGATTTTCAGGCACACCGAAGAGAAGAGAGAGGTAATTAAAAATTAGAAAATGTAATCAGCAACTCCCAAAAAGTTAACAGGAAGACTAAGGTATGCACTTACTGCCCAAATCACTCTAAAGGTAGCAAACCAACTAGTGCATGAAATTTCTTTTAATAATAATAATAGATATATTTGAAATATGTATTTGTATACACTCACTAAGTGACATAGAAAACAGCAGTTAAATTAATTCCATATTTGATAACCTTCCTTTAAAAATTCTGTTTCTAAATAAGATGCTTGGTATTACTGAATTTCAAAGCAAAACAGTCCAGCAGAAATCAAAAATAATGTCAAAATGAGATGGTGGAATATTTTTGTATGGTTTTGTTTTGGGGCTTTTTTGGGCTTCGTTTGGGATTTTTAAGTGCAGAGGAATATTTTTTTTTTTTTACTGTCCTGAAATCAGAGGTAGGATAGGTAACTTAGAAATTCAGAGGGAAGTATCAACTTACAGCTTAATCGTTGGATAGCCTCGCACTCCAAATTCAGATGCAATACCTAAAAGAAATATGTTAATGCCAAAACGAACCACGACTTTCTTGCTCTCCTATCTTAATCTTTAAACATAGTTTTCTATTCAAGCCACAGAAATTAATTAAAAACCTACCACTTCGTTCAGTATGAATTATTGTACTTGCTTTTCAGAAACTACTGTTATGAAGCAACATCATTAAATTTTGGTCCTCTTTCAGAGGTACTGCCGGTTCCCAGCATAGCCTCTCATTTCATATGCCACAAGTCAAACAGCATGACAATCCTCTAAACAGACACACCTGGTCAGCTTTCACCAAAAGGCGCTATGCATTTAACATGCACATACAATTGGCTGAAAATATCAGAAGGAACAAATAAGCATCATGGATGTAGAGCTGTAAATACAAATGATTAAAAGAAATATAAATGACAATTAACTACTTGTGCTACAGTAGTGACAACAAAAGTGCAGCACCATACTGCAGTAGTTACAAAAAAGTCAGTTTTTAAAGCATATTCTGCAGAGGTAAATGTCTACAGTCATCAACTTCACTAGAAATAGACACTTTCTAATCAATCAGGCACATACCCACTGCTTACTGAAGTGATAAAAAGTAATACAATTGCAGAACTTTTTCCCCCACCCCACGTTTAAAACCTTGTATCTTCCTCCCATCAATTAGAACAGTACTATCTGCAACCACCCTTCCAGTTGTGAATATAGCAACTGCCACCTTAAACTACACTTTCCAGTCAATTCACTGTTTTCCAAAGGTTAAACTAAGTAGTCTTCAAAAAAGGCTAAAATAAGTCTAAAATTCTGACAATGGCTCAACGGTTGTGTAATTCTCTACTGAAAAATAACCCCTGCACTCAAACCATGCCAAGATTCACTATTTTTAACACAAACATTCTGAACCTACCAACTACATCACAAAGCAGCAGATGTGGGAGGACTTGTGTGCAGGACTAAGTAAGTTTAGAAATTCTGACTCTTCAGGCTGTTTGCCTTGATTAAAACCCCAATTACACGGAACTACAAACAAAACTAGGAGCTCACCTACCGGCATCTTAGTCAAAGGAGACTGATCGAACAAATATGCGTACTAGGACCAATTTGATTCTGACCCTCTTCTCTCATAGCTGTACTACATAGAACTAGAATGCATTAAAATGTGTATTAGAACACTAATCACAAGAGCTGTCAAGAGACAGTTAATTTCTCCTTGTACAGCTCTTGAGCACAGTCAGAACTGTTCGGTAGCTAAGGAATTGGTTGGAAGGTCGCAGCCAGATGGTAGTCATCAACGGATGTCCAGATGGATGCTGGTGACAAGTGGTGTCCCTCAGGGGTCTGTACTGGGACCAGTGCTGTTTAACATTTTCATCAATGACTTAGTGAGATCAAGTGCACCCTCAGCAAGTTTACGGATGACACCAAGATGAGTGGTGCAGTTGACACAGCAGGATGGGATGCCATCAAGAGGGACCTGGACAAGCTTGAGAAGTGGGCCTGCATGAACCTCATGAGGTTAAACAAGGCCAAGTGCAAGGTCCTGCGCATGGGTTGGGGCAACCCCCGCTATCAATCAGTACAGCCTGGGGGATGAAGGGACTGAGAGTGGCCCAACCGAGAAGGACTTGAGGGCACTGGTGGATGAAAAGCTCGACATGAGCCAACAATGTGCACTCGTAGCCCAGAAGGCCAGCCATATCCTGGGCTGCACCAAAAGCAGCATGGCCAGCATGTCGAGGGAGGTGATTCTCCCCCTCTGCTCTGCTCTGGTGAGACCCCACCTGGAGTCCTGCGTCCAGCTCTGGAGCCCTCAGCACAAGAAGGACATGGAGCTGTTGGAGCAGGTCCAAAGGAGGGCCATAAAGATGATTCAAGAGCTGGAGCACCTCTCCTGTGAGGAAAGGCTGAGGGAGTTGGGGCTGTTCAGCCTGGAGAAGAGAAGGCTGCGGGGAGACCTTAGAGCAGCCTTTCAGTACCTGAAGGGGGCCTATAGGAAAGATGGGGACAATCTTATCAGGAGGGCTTGTTGTGATAGCACGAGGAGTAATGGCTTTAAACTAAGGGAGGGTAGATTTAGACTAGATACAAGAAAGAAATTTTTTTTACCATGAGCATGGTGAAACAGTGGAACAGATTGCCCAGAGAGGCAGTGGAGGCCCCATCCCTGGAGACATTCAAGGCCAGGTTAGACAGGGCTCTGAGCAATCCGGTCTAGTTGAAGATGTCCCTGCTCACTGCAGGGGGATTGGGCTTGATGACCTCTAAAGGTCCCTTCCAACCCAAAGCATTCTACAATACCATGATTCTATGAACTACAAAATCGACATTTTTTTAATGTATTTTGTTTAAATGTGCCATCCATGGAGATTACCAAAATCCTCTCAACATCACAGAAGTGACTTACTTATTTACATCATCACTTCCACTTATTGATATGAAGAATGCAGTACAGGCAAAGAGCAGCAATTATGCTAGCCCCAGGTGTGACATTTCTACTCTGATCACATTCAGTGGATTTCTGAGGCTAACCCCCACGAAAATTGAACTGATACCACACTGGGTGACTGGTCTGTATTCCTCATTCCACACAGCTATCAGAGGCAACATTTACTGGATGCTTTATGTGTTCAGCTGTGATCTCAACTCTCTGATGACAAGATACCCAAAGTTTAGATTTTTCTCATTACTTCACATTCCTATCACGAACACAAACTATTCAGGGGCAACCATTCATGTTCCTTCCTAGTTACATGTGTGTGCCCAGCTGCATTTCCTTCTGATATTCTCAGGACTGAATTACGTTGATTTCAGAGAATCTTTAGATTGGGAAGACATTAAGCAGAGTTGACTGAGCTTTTCATATCCAGATGTTGTAAAATTTCCATTGTTAAAATAAAAGTATGAAATTATTTCAAAAGATTTATCGGACTCTATTCTTCATAAAAATGATAACAAATCTGAGAAGAAAAAGATTTCCAGAGCACACTTTTCTTTAGCAAAAAAGTATCTTTAGCATGAAACCGGAGGTCAAATTTATATGGTTTTACAGAAAAAGCCACAGGTGTTTGAGACAAGATCACTTTGATCTCAAAAGACCAAACTGCTATATGTATGCACAGAAAAATTGGAATATCACTGAAAAAAAGTATTCTGCATAGTATTTTATGCAAAAACAACAATCGCGAATAATCAGGTTTAACAAGGATTAACTAAAAATGTTATGTGTATTAACAGGGTTTTATTACATAAAGATCTCACTTGGGCCCCACTGCTCTCTATGCCTTCCCTCTTAGATGTCCTCCTGGTTCAACATAGATTTAAGTGAAATGACAATAAACAAGTAAGCTAAAACTAAGAGAATACCGTTAAGCATGCAACAATCCTCTCATGTCTAACCAAATTGCTTCTGCAAATATCTACTATTTTGGGTTTTCTCTGTAAAGGTCAGTACACATGAAAGGCATCAACAAAAAAAGAAAGCGTTGTAATAGCTGAAATTGGTTCTTCAGGAAGACATTCACAGAGAAACACGGGGAGAAATTGGCTCAACACTGATATAATGCCTTCAGTGATTTCAGCAGGCTTTTGATATAACATCTTAAGGACCGACTAACTGAAAAGAATAACATCAAGAACACAAGCACTTCTACAACAGTAATACAAGGAACCTAAAATTGGCTGCCGTCAAGAGACACACCACATAAACATACTTGTGTAACGGTACTCTAAGAAGCGTCTCAAAAGCTTTCACCTTCCATATGTCAGGAAGAATACCTACACAAGCAGAAGCAAGTGTGACGAAAAACACACACTACAGCATGTTGTCACTTTTAGAAAGAAAAAGATCAGGAAATTGTTCTCCAATGACTGTCTGCATACATTTGCTATGATACAGAACAGAAGAATGACAACAAAAAAAAAATTAAGAACAGCTTCAAAACACATGCTGTCATGAAATTACCCCTAACCAAACCATACTTACTAGAAAAGGAAGTTGCATCCATCTTCCCAACTTTTACTGGAGACCCCATGTTTTGCATTTCTATACCCACTTCATTCCACACAGGCTCCAGTTTCTTGCAGTGGCCACACCAGGGTGCATAAAACTGAGAAGCAAATACATTTGATTTAACAAAAAAAAGTTAATGAAGATAAATAATTAAGAGAAGTTGCTTCTATGATTAACCCTCACTTACAATAGCAAGGCTTATCTTCCAGTTGTGGTGTTCTTTAAGTCTTAATAAAACTACAAGATAATTACAAAGCTGGAGTAACAAACAGCTTTTATGATTTGGTGCTATTTTTAATATAAAAAGCACAAGTTTGAAAAGAATATATTCAATTGCTGTACTATTATACTATTTCTTGTTTAAAAGTAGGGTGTGAGGTAATAGTTTTTTAAAAAAAATCTCTTTTGGAATATTTTCCTCCATGTAATCTATCTATTCAGGAATACGAATTTATTTCCCAATAGGGGAATACTATTCTTTGAAAGGAAGGGCTATATATACACACAGATAGACATACACTTCCCCAAGCTGTCCTCTGGATTTCAGTTCTTCAGCAACTACTTTTATATAAGCACACTATAGAATTGACCCCATTTTCTCATGGTCAAGCAGAGCCGAGAGACTTCATTTCATCTTTCTGCCTATGTCTTGCTGCAACACCTCAGCGAAATCAACGTTTTGGTGTAACGAGAACAGGTCACAACTTGACAAAGTTGGATTTTCTTTTCCTGTTCATTACTGATTAATTCTGAATCAGCATATATAGTTTTCTCCACTCAAAAATCACAAATCTGAATTACACAACTTAGCAATTACAGTTCATATTTGGGTGAGATAAAAAGAATTTTATCTCATGTCCAAAAAAGCTCAATCTTTTAATAATTATTTGCCTCTGAAATAAGGAACACTGAATCTTTCCAAATATGGCAGAAAAGTAAAAGAAGCCTCTCATATATATTATGATGTAGTGCAAAATGTGTAGAACACAAATTAGCTGGCATAACTAGAGAATGGAACTGTAAAAATTTTGAACAGAGGTTATCACCTCCCGACTATAAGTGTTAGGTAGTCTGCTTTCCTTTTTTAAGGACTGTAAAATACAGAATGAAGCCTGTCTCTATTCAGTACTCAGCCTAATTGCTGGTTCATCGTGAACAAAGCAGACAGATTGCTTATCCATCCTGTCAGAAGAATTACTGTCATATAACTTTTCTGCCCCATGTACAAACGATTTTCCAAACGACAAAGTAACCTTACTACAGAGTGTAGCATTGTACATTTTGTGTTTTGATTTCCACTAACAGGTTTTCCCATTTTTCTCATATACTCACATCGACAAGCCAAGTATCATCTTTACGGTTTTCTTTAAACCTAGGAGGACAAAGACATGAAATAAATATACGACATATCTGAAAATAAATAAATGAAGTGCATGTGTGAAACAGGCAAACTCTAAAATGAAGTTGGTATAAAACTATAAATACAAGAATTCTGTTTTATTTCTTTCTTTGGGGGTGGGGGGAAGGAGGAAATAGTTATTTCTCAGTATTAAGATTGCCTCTGCACATGATGCTACCAATTCAGTTTCCATAACTATTTACCAAGACAAATAAAATCCAAAATAAACCAGATAAACAGTAAGAAATCAGAAAGCATATAAAAACACACAAGAAATATTTGATTAGGGTACGTGACGTAAAAGGAAGAAGTATTTTGCAGCCGTTCTAGTTATTTTAAATACCGTTGTTGACTGTTTAGAAAGTGTTGCATTTTTATAGATCAACTAATACAGACTCCTAGAGCACTGGTTTACACTGTTAATCTTAGCTTTACTAAATGTAGACTAACTAAATTATCTTTAATGTTAACATGCAAAGCAATTTTAGTTCAACCTTCTTCAACGTTATACTATAGACGTGCCAGTTTATATTTTTATCAAAGGTACACACAAGAAACCCACTTATTGGAATAAAAATGTTCTAGCTTTTGATAAAAAACAGATACACACAGGTACTACTGAATACTCTTAATGCTAGACAAATGACATTTTAATGAACTGTTATTAACTTTATTAACTTTAATAAAGCTTTATTAACTGTAAATCTATCACTAAACGCTAAAATCTCTAAAACAAAATTAGAACATGATAAACCAATGTTCATTGGTACCTCCTGAAATGTTGCTCACACATGTCAGAAAATGTTGTCACATCATAGTAATTATCACATTACTTAACTATTTCTATACTGAGAATTAAGTAAGCCAAAACTTTAATGTGAGGTTTATTGTTGTAAAAGATTGGCCTCGTAAAAGTGACCAGAAATTGAATGAAGGTCACATGTCACAAAATACATTATAGAACATTCTTACTGTAACACTTTTATTATGAAAGGACATGAATGTATATATAATTACACAATAAGTGTGTGATCTACACTCTAAGTTAAGATCCAATTAATAGAAGTTGAAGCCCAACTCATCAATTCCCAAAATGCAGCATGCCTATAAATGGCTCACAGGCCTTCAGCAGAACCAGAGAATGCTTACCATATTTTATTTAAAGTCGAATAGATTTCTAATAGTCCATAACGATCCTGAAGAAATATTAATGCTCACACTGGCCTACTGTTTGAAAGAATCATAGAATGGTTGGGGTTGGAAGGGACCTTAAAGGTCATTCAGTTCCAACCCCCCTGCCATGGGCAGGACACCTTCCACCAGACCAGGCTGCTCAACCTCACTAAAAATTTACTTCAACACCCTGTTACAGAGCTCATAAAAGAAGTAGTGAGAGTCTAGCATCTCTTGAGAATGCTAATGAAGCTCCAGCTAAATTCCAATTACAATGTCAAATAATTGGTTATGATGCAAGAGGCAGAAAGCAGCTACTGAATCATCACATCCTGGGCCGTGCTTCAATTTAAAGTATCACCTTTGGTTTACAAACGAACTTACAATTAAATGTCCTCCTCCCCCTGCCACAGTATGACTGTTACAGGAGATTGCAAAGAGTATTAAAGCAGTGAGAAAGGTAGACTGAAATCTTACAAAACCAGTAGACAGCAAGGAAAAGAGGGAAAGAGAGGAAACGTCTGGAGGCAGAACATTTCAATGGAATTTAATAATTTTGGCCTAAAATATTATAAAAAATACTGTATTTTATACAACAATAAATTTCAAGTTGTACCACTCAATTAAAGCACCTATTTAATCAACTTTCACAGAAACTAAAATCTCAAGCGTGACAAAAAAAATAACTATCTTAACTCATTCTAGTTTTGGTAAAGTCCATGATTAAATCATTAGAAAATATTCAGAAAGTTCAACATACTACTGAAGAAAAACGGAAATCTCTGTACAAACAGGTATTCAAGCATTTTCTGAAAGTTCTGTAAATACATTTTGGACCTTAAAATTTCAGTGTATCTTTTTAACTGTCCTACGCAATCCTCTCTCCATCAGCTGACACACAGGCACAATCATACTGGTGGAAAGATGACACAGGTGTTGCAGATCCTTGACTCAAAATTGTTTGTCTCAAATACACACAACTTCCCAAGATTTGGCACCACATGATGAAATGTTGCCTCAACGTCCACTTAATCCATGCACCCCACTTAATCATTAACGGTTACAAGAAACAGCATGAAGCAAAACAGAAGAAAAAGGCCACAACTCCAAGTGCCTTAAACCAACCCAGCTGCTGTTTCTTATCCTCCCTCCCTCCATTCTCACCACCTTGCAATGTTTCTGATGCTTCTGATTCCGAGTTGAGTAACCAGTGCATCTTCACATACATTAAAATATTTCCTTTTTCAGTCAGGTTACTTATCTGCTTTGTTACCACACTGGAACAAGTCAGCAAATATTGCAAGATGACTACTGATCTGAAGTAGCCAGCAGTTTGACCAGCATAAGCTGACACGAACGACAGCTCTTATTTCACATCTCTTCCATAGCCCAGTTGGGTGATGCTGGTTAACTTGCATCTCTGTTAGTTCTTATCTGCTACCTGTTTTCCTGTGTCCTCTAAGCTTGGGCTAGGGACCTGCATCTTGACCTAGTACGCGTTGTTCGCCACTACCAAAATCAAAGTAAAACCAAAAGTTTTCAGCAACAGCAAACACTCTATAATGTTTAGGTATCTATAAAATGGAAAACTTCAAACTTTCCCCAGTCCCTGGTCCCAATTTTTTTTAAATGGTTTTCATGATCTTTTTCACCACTTGTCAATTAGCTAAAAAGAAAAAAAAAAAAAACCACCACACATCTGTCCTGAACAACTCACCATTTAATCCTTATTTTCAATTGCAAATACATGCATCTGTACAGTCTTGTAGTTGAAAAATTCAAGTGTTCTAAAATAGGATTTTCTTTTATCAGCTATTTCAAAAAAGTTATGTGACTACAGAATTATGCTTCTCGCTCCAAAACAGCAATTACATTTAAATTTACAGTTGTGGAAATCTGATATGGGAACGTGATGCAGGAGCATAGGTACATGCTATTTTAATCGCTTAGCCTCTTTATCTTCAGTCATTGAAAATATGAGGCATGTTTCAAAAACAAGTTTTGAAAATCAAGTCCAAGCAGTTTCTGTGCTTCAGCTGCTTTTCCACAACACTTCAAACACCAGTCGGAGGTGCTGATGTTATCTCTCTTCAGTACCCCTTCCACACGTTCCCATTCCCTCTCCCATAATTCCATGGCACCTCATTTGATCGTACAATTATCTGCCGTAGCTGAACAAGAAATATGTTAAAAAAGTGAATGGTTTTCTGACTGTTTAGCTCTATGATGCAATTTGTTATGGATTAAACTCTCATGAAAACATCGCCTTTGACCAGCTTAAATTTGTTATGAAGCAGCCATCTAATGACACCTTCTCCTCCCCTACTAGATAGTATTTTCTATACCTTCTATTTCAATTCAAATAATCGTGTTGTTTTGTAGCACCTTAGATCAACCTGCTGATCTGATAGAAAAAAATAATGCTGTTTTTAGAAAGTTATTTTTTATTTGGAACAGCAAGTATGTAGCCATCAAACTGTGAAAGCAAGGCAGTACACAGTAACAACACTACACAACCACGTTAACAGTAGGACTACCCATTTCAACACCTCCACATTCTCAGGGCTAAATCTGTTACAGAAGCACATTATTACACAGTAACATAACTGGCACTTCAAGCAGCCATGAACTAGTCCTGCAGGCCTCCTTCTCTCTTCTGTTTCTGGCCATGCATGAATGCCCTTATTCTGACAATTCCTTGTGGCACCTGTGCAGAAAACTACAATGAAAAATATGGGTAAATGCAATCACCTTTTTTGGGGGGCAGTCATCAATCTACCAATATCTTTGTACCAAAAAGAAAGAGCAAGGAAGCCCGAGAACGTTTTTGTCAGCAGCACTCGTAATCACAGCTTTAAAAAAAAAAATGAAAAACTAAAGTGCTTAAATACAAAAGGCTTAATATAAAAGACTTAAATACTAAAGACTTAATAGACCACAATCTTTCTGCCACTCCTGCTAAGAAAAAGACACACTTTTCCCGTGTAGCTTTCTTGACCACACTCAGCACGAAGCTGTCAGTCTGGGGCCATCCCCACCGCAAAAAGACAAACAACAGTTAAGTAAGGAGGCAAGACACCCCACTACTTACGACTCATCCAGATCCTCCACGAAACCCGCACCTAACGCCACCGCATGCACCACCACTGCGAGGGAAGGAACAGCGCGTCGTGAGTGTTCTCCAGAGCAAACCGGGGCTGCTCACTCACGCCAGCGGCCTCGCTCGCCGCCAGCGCGCCCTTCCCCCTCTTCCCCCTGGTTGCCCGCCGCTCCCCTCGGCCCTTCTCCCGCCTCCGAAGCCCACCACTTCCCGCCCGCCCACCAGGGTCCAGCCCGGAGCGGTTACCGGCCGCCCAGAGGAGCCACCTCCGCCCTCCCGCCGCTGCCATGTTGACAGCAGCCGCGGCACGGCCGGAAGAGGAAGCGGCGCCGGCGACCTTCCCGCACTGCGCAGGCGCGGGGCCGCGGGCGGTGGGTGCGGTGGAGGGGCGCTTTGCGCGAGCTGAGGCGGGGCGCGCGTGGGAGGGCGGAGGCGGCGGTTCGGCCTGAGGGGAGTAACGGCAGCCAGGGCCCGGCGCGGGGGTAGCGAGCCCGCCGCCGAATGCCGGCTCTCCGCGCCGCCGGAAGGCGCCCGCGGAGGCGAGAGGGAGGGAAGGTGCGACACCCTGACGCGGTGCCGGGAGGCGGCGCGGGTGAACTTTGTCATCTCCCACCCCAGCGGTTTCCAGAGTTGGGGCCCTCCAGACTCTCTCATTAAGTAAAATTGGTGCTGTCGTTCCTTGGAAAGTGAGTTTCAGCATAAAAACGTGTGCCACCTGTCGTGTTGGCGGCTGTCTTCTGGGTACAGCTCATCCCGTACCACTTGCCAATGCTGCTATGTCAGCAACCCAGCTGCAGCGCGGTTATGAAGAACACGGGCTTGCTCCCTACTGCCTGATGTCCATATCCTTCTCTTCAGCTTTCCTTATCCTTTCAAACCTGTTAACAGTCTTTCCTATCTTCAGCTAGCTTGTCTTTCTTCCAGTACAGATCTGAAGGTCCTGAAAGGGCAGGTAATCCAGCTGAGAAACCTTTTTTTAAAAAGTTCAGTTATAGTGGGCTCTTCACCTGGGAGTGTTCAGCCTGGAGAGGAGAAGGCTCGGGGGATCTTATCAATGTGCCCAAGTACCGGCAGGGAGGGAGCAAAGAGGACACTGCCAGGCACTTTGCAGTGGCGCCCAGTGACAAGACCAGAGGCAATGGGCACACACTGAAACAGGAGGTTCCCTCTGAACGTCTGGAAACACTTTTTCACTGTGGGGGTGACCACGCACTGCCCACCAGTCTGCCACCTTTGAGATATTCAAAAGCCGTCTGGACATGGTCCTGAACAACTAGCTGTAGGTGATCCTGCTCGAGCAGGGGGTTTGGACCAGGTGACCTCCAGACATCCCTTCCAACCTCAACCATTCTGTGATTCCATGATCTGTTCCTTTCCAGTGTTCATTCCTTCAGTGTAAGTTCTTAAATATGCCTTTCTCCCCTATACTGGAGTTACTTTCCTCAGCTATACATGTAAATGTTTGAGGTCTTTGTCGGAGAAGGATATATTCTTTCCAGTGACAATTCAGTTTCTCTGACTTCAGTGTTCAAGTCTCTTCCTCTAATGATAGGGTCTACAAGCAGCGAACGTTGTGGTTGCCTAACTTTTGGGCTCCTCTGTCTGTGTGTGTGTATGTGCATGCTCGTGCATGTATCTACACGTATGTAGATACATGTTCTCTAGCATAAAAATAAACTGCCATGTTGGATGAAATATAAAAATAAACTACCGTTTACTGGCTGAGAAATGTCAAGACCTGACAGTGTATGCCATAGCTCACATTAGAATTCAGAAGTATCTGACTCTGGCCTGTGGTGGATGTATCTTTTTCTTACCCGCATTTGACTGAAAGATTATGCAGCATTATTATCAAGACTTTTTTTTTCCCCCCCTCCTCTCCCCCACACCCCCCACCCCATCAATAGGAGAGCTAATAAGTTGCTAACATCTGTATTGGATAAACTATGAGAATTATTCACTGAATACATAGATTTCCTGTTCCTCAGCATTTCGCTTTCTGTATACTGCAGTTGGCTGAGTGGTGTCTGTATGCCTGACCAAACGAGAGCTGGCATCTGTTTTGATCTCAATCTAGCTGCTGTCTAGACTGAGACAATGGAAACAATTTACCCCCTCAATCCTTTAGTGGAAAATCCATAAGGGAGAAAATGGGGATAGCCAAGTAACTGTTAAATTAGTATAATCCTGTTCTCTTACTCAGACAGTTCACGGTTGGCTTTAAATACCTTTTAAAGTGAACGGAACATTTTATATAATTTTGTATAGATTTGAGTAAAGCTATTTGCACATCTTTAAGTCTTATTTGTCAGCTTTGAATTTTAGTCTCTTTGCAGATAATGGAATATAATTTTTCTGCCTTTTGCATTTTGCAAGCCAAAGTCATCTTCTGCAAGCCTGTACACTATTCTTGAACTATATTATTTTGAAATTGAAGGAGTTACTGTATATTTACTTCTTTGTAACTAAATTTATGTACACGCACATACACAACACTATAATGGGAAAAGCATGTGACATGCAGTAGAAATAAATAGGATAATGATAGATGAGATCTAGAAAAATCTCAAGAGGTTTTTGTGTTTGTGTTATTTCTACTATGAATATTTCATTTGAAAAAAATACAGGATTAATAGATTGCTATTAATAGATCGCTAAACTCAATGGAGTTTAGTGTAAGAACGATAATTAGAGGAGAACAGAGACAACTTTGGTAAATGAACTGAGCAGGCGGATGAAAAAAAAGACAGAGAAGGATAAGAAGCAAAAAGTGCAGAGAGTACAGCTGAAATCCTGGGAGCTACTGCAGGAAAAAGTGGGAATTAATAGGTAGATCAGCAATCAACGAATTGAACAGACAAGTTCACATACAAGGTTTCAAAGGCTCCTTTCAATCCATGTTGTGTAGGAAGATGAAATTGTCCTGCTGTCCCAGACAGTTATTTTTTTGAATCTGTTAGATGGGGAGGTTCAACAAAGGCAGGATACAAGCTTTGCCTCGTCGCCTGCTGAAGGCTCCTTTTTAGAGCTTTTTTGCTGTTGCAAGATTTTCAGTCTATTTGTGCAGGTTGTCCGCTCTTGCCCTGTGTGAAGGACAGGGATGAGGACTTACCTGTAACACTGTCCAAATTGTACAACGTGGACTTCCTTTTACTGGAATGTGTGGAATTTTGCCTTAGCAGTGTCCTGGTTTTGGTTAAAACAGAACCGATTCTCTTTTAGTGAATCTTCCTTACAGCTGAGTTCTTCTAAGTAACTGCATTTTTCTGAAGCAGGCTGCATGTTTTACAGACACTGTCTGCTCCAAAGCTGATAACACTTAATGTTTATAGTTACGCTGAGCTAACAGTAGGAGAAAAAGGCCCCTGTTTATAATTATCACTATAGCAGCCAAGGTCACCGACAGATCTCTTAGGTCCCGTAAGTGAGAAGTCGGAAGGGGTCGTACTTGCAGGGAGGGGCGGACAGGACGGGTGACCCGATATTGACCAGCGAGATATTCCATGCCATGCACATCATACTCAGCTTAAAGCTGGGGAATCACGAGGGTCTCACTCTCTTCATCCATGGCTGGCTGCTGAAGAGGACCCTGCTTGTTGTCCTGCCAGCGATCCTGATCTAGATCCCAAACTGTGTATTCCTGAGTCCAATTCCTGCCCACTGCTGAGGCCAGTCTGGGATGACAGCGCCCCGGCACTCAACTCTGGGAAACTCAGTGTCGGTTTTGTACATTTTTTTGTATTTCTCTCATTACTAATATTATTAGTATTATTAGTGTTATTGGTAAAGTTGTTTTAGTATTCAATTTATAAGTCTCGCTCCCTTTCCTCCTTCTGTTCCCGTGGTGGGGAGGGCAGGAGTTAATAGAGAACATCTGCCGCTCAGTTTATTGCTGCCCTGCTCTATACGGTGACACAGAAATAATCTGAAATAGTTTTCTGTCTAAGATTCATTAACATTGTAGACAGAATACCAAAGTCTGTTTCAATACACATGGGCATTAAAAAAATACTTAGAATATTAATATTCTTTGTGCACATTTCTATTATAATGCAGTGAACAGCATATGAGTGACACCATACTAAAGGAGACTTCCCAGCACTGCCCAGTCAGGCATGTTAAAGGTTGTAGGGAAGGATCAGACTAAAAGTGTAGAGGGGGGATGGAAGAGTGGAAAGAAAGAAAAGAAGAAAGGAGGGAGAAAGAGGAAAGAAGGCAGAATGAGAGCTTGAACAAGAAAAAGAGGCGTGGAAGAAGATGGAAGAGCATTCCAAGGTGGACAAAGTTATGGAGCTACATTTGATTATGAGATGATAATGCAACCTACAAGAGCTCATGGTGGGGGGAAGAAGATATAAGTTATGAAAAGAAGCTGAGATGCTGCAGAGAGAATGGATTCTGTCTAATGAAGGCAAAACAAGAAGTTCATATGCCTTCTAATTTTCCCACCAGTGGTATCTCTCAAAGATGCTACTGGTTTTATATATATATTAGTACTTGTTTTATATTTTGACTTCATTGCATATTATTTACATAAAACATGTAAACATCAGAATGAAGTTTACAAAGTGCTATTTCTGAACATTTACACAAAGATATTATACAAAATGTTTTCCAATTATTCCTGTTTTCCTTGCTGTTATGTGAAATCTGAGAATGTGTGAAAAAATATGTATTTTAATTTTAGTAGAAGCAGTCCCAGAAGTAGCTTAGTAATTTCACAATTAAAAGAGATTTCTTTTTGAAAGTATATAAATTTTTTTTTCTTATTCCTAATGAAGTATTTATATGTAGTATCTTCCATAGTGATTTCATCTATGATAGTGGGTTTGTACCACTTAACTGTGTCAGTACTTCTCTATAGATACAGCCTAAGTCTGTTTCATAAAATGAACTAAACCAGTAATGCAGTTGTCATTAATCATAGATAAATTCAAAGCAGTGATAAACTTGTAGTGAAATAATTCCGCGTCTAATTAGAAGAAGACATAATTGCACACACTCTGCTACACTTTGGGGACTTTTTGTATTCTTTGCATGAGAATTCTTGCAGTTTTTGCAAGGTGCAACATGAAATAGAGTCTGAATTAAAAACTTCATTGTGATGGCATTAATACTGTTGACACTGTCAGCAGAATTTGGCTGGTCTTGTATTAACCTTTCACCTTTCCTTAAAACTTCAGTTTTTAGAACAGCCTGAACTGATCCTTGGGGTGAGGGGGTGGGGGGGAGCATCGCTGGTTGGAGAGTGAATTTTTTTTTTTAATTGCATTTTTACATTCGTTTTATTAATAGAGACACCTGGTGGTCTTTGGGTGTATTAAAAAAAAACATTTTCATTTTTTTGTCTGGGTTTACTTTAAAGTTTGCTTTATCATTTAAAATATATCACTTATATTTAGAACCTACATTATAGTACTACATCATTTGAAAATTAAATTGAGAACATTTGCATACTATCCAGTATGTACTGGATATAGATTCTTATGGTTGATGATGGGTATTTTTCTTCCATCGCCCATATCAGAGCTAAATGGAGAAGAGATTTTGGCACATTATAGGCTAAGTGAAGAAAAAATTCATTTCTTCCAAATTTTGATGTTAGAATAATCAGTATTTGGTTTTCATGTTTTCAGCATTCAGTTTACGTGTTTTTTTTCTCATCTGTCTCTTTTAAGACATTGAAATTATGACCAAAAAGTTATGTCAGAACCAGTTTAATGTCCAAATCGACATGTTAGGACATAAAGGATTGCTTCAGAGCAGGACTATACTACCATAGAAAAGTTTAATAATACTACATGCATATAGCTTTTTATAAATAGTAGGCAATTACAGGTAATTACATAGCATAACAGGTAATTACACGAGATACTAACATTAGATCTCTCCTCACACCATGCCCAGGCTGTCGGTCAGATGGAGTCAATCAGATCCTGGAGTGATGCCGCCGGTGTTACAGCGGCTTCTGAAAGTTCCCATCCCTGTAGCCATCCCGCCACAGCAGCTCCTGACACTCTCCTGCAGCAGGGACCTGTTCTCACAGCTCCACCAGATCCACGACTTCCTCGTAACACGCCCGGGCACAGCCACAAGCAGCTGCAAGCAGGTGGACAGGCACTGTCATCCAGCCATGGCCTGCTTAACCAGCAGCTAGGTTTGGCTTTTAGGTAAAAAAAAAAAAAATCATCCACTCTTCCCACATTGGCGTGTACTGCAAAGTAAGTTTTAAATGCTAGGTACCTGTATTTTCCTCAGGGTGGGGGTGGGTGGGAGACAAACTGAGTTTTTGCAGCTAAAATAAGTGCTATTCAAATCAAGAAATACAACTAACATATGAACATTCTTATCCTAATTTGGGATGTGGTTTTACAGCTTTTACCTTAGTGAAACAAAATTGGCATTGCAGTGATTTTTATCTTTGTGGGTTGGTTTTGGGTTTTTTTCATTTGGCAATTATCCGACCTGTGCCCGTGATGTCATCTGACAGTCTTTAAGGGCTAATTAATGCAGTCTTTTTTTTTTTTTTTGAGAAAAGTTTACAGACACTTTGAAGTGACTTTTGCAATGCTTACAATTGCACTTCAGTTGAGGTGTGGTTTTCACATCTGAATTTCTGTTATGCTTAGTGCAGTGATTTTCTGTATGTTGCAACACTGATTTGATATAGTTTGAAACTCCAAAAGAGTAATTCATGCAAAAGAAATGTATAAACTCTAGGGAGCTGTCTTATGCAAGGTTTGTATTTAGCTTTATTATACTTTAATTTTCACTCGCCTGATGGCTGCCAGAAAACTTGCCCATTGCTCTGACTATAGGAACCGGAACAGATTCATGGGTTTTTTGGGACATCCAGAGGAAAAGTAGAGTTGTTCAACAATATTTTCTCCTCAACTTAGCCACATCATTTTCTAGCAAAAATTATTCGGCATATAGGAGGACAGAACAAGAAACCAAAAGATAATATGCTTTAAATTAATCTTAGTTGACATAGCTGATGGTGTAATTGAAGTCAAAACATATTAGAGATAGTGTAGTCAGATATTTTAGAAGTATTCTTGGTGTGCAGCAGATGCTGCCTGGACAATAGAAAACTTGTAGTTTGGGTCACTAGAGTGGCAAAATGTTGAAATTACCCATGGACAAAGCTAATATTGAATGACCTGAATCGAAGTAATTAAACAAAGGTTACTTTTACATCTTGATGATTTTTATGCCTGATTTAGAAAACTGAATGCCTATATTTGCAAGTTTTGTTTTCCTTTAACAGAGAAAGACAGTTGCAGCCAAAGAAGTAATGCTTTTGGAATTTACATCAACTCCTTTGGCAAGAAGTTGTACTTTAACTTGATGGAACTGTGCAGAATCTGGAATCTGAGAGCAAGCTTCCGTTATTGTCACTGAATAAGAGAATGGCTCCCAATGGTACAGAGTGAATGACTTGCATGTCCCATACACTCTCAACCCACACCAGATGTAAAGTTAAACTAGAATACACTTCCCTTTAGGTTTTATCAGTTTAAAAAAAAAAAAAAGTTTCATTGTTTCTTAGCTTTAGGAAGTAGAGTTATCTTTTCTGTTTCAGACTTTTCAGTTATACCAGTATATGATACAACAGAGTTACTAAAACAAAAGTTCCTGGCTGATAATCGATGTTACATATCTTTTCTCTGTAATCCTGATGATTACCTGATTGGGTAGTGTCATGTAGGTGATGACATTTGCATGTCAAAAAGTTGCAAGTCTGCAGTTGGAGCAGGAGCCATCTGAGCGCCAGAAGTCACCGCCTTCCAGCCTTCACCTTCATGGGAGGCTCCACTTTCCAACCTGATAAACACAGACTTTGCCTGCACCTCCTTCATTATTGTAGCAGTTTCAGACCCTTGAAGCTGCATGGTCTTGGAGAAGATCCATTGTTAAGTGGTGTTATAAGTGACTGTCACCTCCACCAGCTCCGGGCACAGGGGTTCCTCCGGCCTGGCCACTGGACCCCAGCCCAGTGTGCCCAGAGAGATGGGGATCTCCGTCCCAGGCCAACGGATGTGGCTGCTGCTTTCCTGTTTGCATGTCCAGCCAGCAGCAAAGTTGAATGTGTATCCTAGAGACACACACGGATGCACAAAGGACACTGGCATGTCCAGCTGCCCAGACTGCCATAAGCGAGGTGCTGCCTTCAACAGCACCTACACCCAGGACTCACATAAAACATAAGTATAGGCAGGCAGGTGTCCTTCCTCCTGTTTGGCTTGTAGGGACAGCAGGTCCTTAGTGAAAGCACATACCACTCTAGATTCTGAAGTGTATGCACAGTCATAGATCCCTTAAGTATCAATGCAGCCCCTCCGTCTGATAGCGCTGTCTTGATCCCAGGTCCTCTTACCTGCTCCACAGGTCTCTTACTTGCTGGGTGGCCCAGCTCTGTGCTCACAAGCAGACATGCATGCACTCACAGAGTCATCTGACAGGCACTCCACACCCATGGGTCCCCTGCAAATACCAGCACAGACCCTCTGTCCAAACCCAGGGCCTCCCACTCACCATCTGTTCTGGCTTGAAGTTTGCTCATGAATTACATGCACACACTGCCATGCACACCAAGGTCTGGGGATGCTGAAAATGGTCCAGTGACCCCCAGCAGCCGGTACCAGGCACATGGGCTGTGACCCACAGTCCTGCTCCAGTGGCTGTCACTGAGCCTCTGGCTCTCTTTGCTCACCTCAGTCCCCAGTAGCTGCAGCTGGGACACCTGCCAGTCTCATCCCAGCATCTGGAGCGCGGGCCCCATTCACTGCAGCTGCTCACACCGCGGCCAGGGGTGCCTGCGCCCTCAGTCTAACTTCAGTTGCTGGCCCTGTCTGCACTTGCTGGTCCTTCCCACAGCTGGCACACCAGGGACAAAGCCTGTGGGACCCATAGAGATGCTTCCGAGAGCTATGGCCCCCCTGCAGCTGCTGGTGCTAAGACCCTCACCTGCTCCAGTAGCTGGCAACAAACCCACAGACACTCTCTCCTGCAGCTGTCACTTAGCCATTACAGCACTCACATGCAGGAGATAGAGAGTGACGTTCCACAGAACGTTACGAAAGAAATCTAGTGAAAGGACAGGAGAAACTGTAGCAATGAGGCACTGGGTTCAGTCAGACAAGTGTGCTGGCTGGCTGTGGTCCCTTTTATAGCCCTTCCTCTGTGTTTCCCACTTTATTCCTCCTCAATGCCCTTCTCCCAAACATTCCTGCAAAAATTTTGCGTGGTCCCACAGGCTGCCCTCAAATATCCCAAATCCTCATGTTCCTCTTGTTTCCTACTTTTTACCAGTTACAAGGTCCAGGCTGACCCTTTCGAAAGTTGTACCTGCAGTTTCTTGGTGACCCATTAGTTAGCAACTGAAGGCTTCTGGTCCTTGACGTTGTCTCTGTTATCCTGTACTTTTGACAAGGTTTGTGTCTCTGTGGGCTCTTGTTTATGTTTTCCCCCTTTACTCATTATTGAGCAAATAATGATTAATGCATTGAAAGGGTCCTAGATCAGATGATGACCTTATCCGAGCACATGCTCTCCCCTTCCTCGTGCCCTTACACCATTCTATTTCTCATCATCTCTGATGCTGCACAGCCTGGAGGCCTCCTGCTGCAGCTCCTTTGCTTGGTCACAAGATGAGCAGGCAGGCAAGGAGCCCATCTGCCCCTGCCCCAGCCTCAGCAAGAGGCCACACGCGTCCCTGCAGAGCGCTTGCTCTGGGTCGAGGCCTCTGCTGTGTGGGGGTAGTTCCTCCAGTGGAGGTTGGGGACTGTGCCCTGTGGGACATCATCACCACTGCCGAGCACAGGGATGCTTTTCTCGTCAGAGCACCTGGCCCTTTCTCTGCGCCCTTCTGGGCCAAGTGTCTGTTGGCTGCCTCCACGGGCAGGGTCCTGTGCCTGAGAGCGTCCCTCACCAGTCACACAAGAGTGAATCTATAACTGCTGATCATGAGGTCAGGGAGCAAATACAGTAGATTTGGTGAATGGCAGATTACATAAAGGTTCCAGTCATGGCCTAGGGATAAATCAGGTAGGTGGAGAGGGTTACCTTGACTAGTGCCGTCAAGGGACTGTGAATTCACTTTGGGCTAAATCATGTTCTAGCCAGTTGACACGTACAATGACAAGCAGGTAGTGTTGACATACAGCCTTTACAGAAGAGGAGTGCTCTGTCTGGACGTGCTGCAGACCATCCTTGTTTGTTTATTTTTGGGACCTCAAAAACACAAAAAAAGAAAGCAAGGTACATATGCACTGCAGCTTTAAGACGTAACCCAAAGTCCTATAATAAAACCACGTCAAAAGCCAAAACTAACACCTGGAGTGCAAAATCACTAATTCTAACAAGTAGCCATTCAGCTACATGTTTGGGAACTATACTACATTGGTCAAAGAAAGACAAACGCAAATTAGCCAAGGGTGTCTTACATGAAAGGGAGGAATACTACAAAAATGGTGCCAAAGGTCTTTTCTCCTATGATAACTACACTGCCTGGAAAATAGTCACAGCATACGTTTAGAACTTATCTGTATCTCCAAATTAGTGACAAGTACATTTGAAGTATAAAGACCACATTTTCTAGTTTGAAATCCTGCATTTTGCTATATATGACATCATTTTTATTGCACCTACTCTGTAACATGGTCATTTTGCTTGTGTAAAGGTGAGCTAATAATAATGTTATTTTGTATAATTTTCATCTGAAGAAATTACTTCTACCTATGCAATCAAGGAGACAGCTTTAGTATCTAAGTACCTAGTAGAATTTTCTAATTATTCAATAGTTAAATATTGTATACACTACAGAGTGAATAATGAGATTCTAGTAGTTTTTATTTGTAATCAATTTGCTTAAAATATACTTCTACGAGTTTGGAATTATTTTATGTGCCCAATTCAGTTCTCATAATTAGTCATCAGTAAGCATATTACATAAATATCACAGCTATTGACATGAAATGTAATAAACAAGCATTTGTATTAGAACTTGGATTTTAATTTTATTTGATCCTAGCAGCCAAAGCAGTCAGTTACTATTTATGATTAACTGTATGCTCAGAATGCACAGACTAGACATTGCATAGATATAATTTGATATTTACATAGAGGGTAAATGGACAGCCATATTTTGAAAGAAACATCTGTAAACAAAAGCAAAAAAAAGAAAAAAAAGATTTTATTTAAGTAGTTCACTATAAGTTATCCTGGTACTATGGAAAATCCAATTTCAGCCCTCATTAGGCCCTATTTCATGTATGTAGAAAACATATTGTCAACGAGACATTATGCAACATCTGCATGAGGAATTGGGACAAAACGTAATTAATGTTGCTCTGTAGCTTTCTTATTCTTTCTTTGGCAACTCCATGGTTAAAATTTTTCTGCGGTTAAAGTAGAAAATTATTTTGCAATATCAGTTTAAAGTGCCATATCAGATTAAATGTGAGTAAATAACTTCTTCATACTGACCCCTGTAATTTTACTCCTATAGACGTCATTAACCACACAAGAATAATCCCATTTAGTTTATTCAAGTTATGTGTCACTACATGTTTGATGACCATTACCCTTCTTGAATTTGAGTAGGTTAATTTGTTGCTCTTGGTCTGCACACATCCATGAACCACCAGATACCTGAGTATTTTCTTTCTCCTGCTTCTAATTGAGGGGTTTTATAGACATACTGTAGCATGGGCTGTAATATGCTTGTGTTGTGAAAAAAAATAAAGACAAGTTATTTTTTTCTTTAATAAGAACAATGTTCTATTGTTTTAGATGGATGTGCAAGCAGATTTTTATTTCTTCGCAATGATTCTGACATTTTTGCTTCTTCAAGGGTCCTTTGACAAAAAGGGTGATTAATTCCAGGGTTTTTTCCTTTGGTGAAATAGTTTCTAAATGGTGGATAACAGCAAACATCTGCAAAGCTCTATTTGTAGAGCCTACAGGATGCAAGCAGATTTAGGGTGCTAATGTAACAGTTGTGATAAAAAACAGACACAGTGGTAAAGACAACCTCTTTGGCTGGTAACTATTATTATTTCTGCATTGTATCCCTCCCTGTATACTTTCTGCGTAAGAAAAGTTCTCTTCTCTTGGGAGTCGCCGCAGTGTGTTATGAAGAACTTAAACCATGTTACATTCATCGTCTTTCCCGCAGGATGTCTTTCCGTGGTTGCAGATGGGCAGAAGAGGAGAGGAGTGCTCCTCAGGGGCACCCACCGACAGCCCAAGCCTCTGAGGCTGCGCACCACGAAGGGAGAGGCCGTCCAGCCACTGCCAGGGCTGGTTGTCCCGGGGGCTGGGAGGCCATGGCGGCTCCCCACAGGCCATATCAGGGCAGGGCCTGGCACCCTGGGCCCCAGCCAGGAGCTGGCAGCCAGAGCCACCGGGGCAACCCTGGTGTCGGGCACCTCCCTGGGGATGGGGACGAGCAGGGCAGGGCTGTGGGAGCTGGAGACCAGCCTTGCAGGGGTGTTGCTGGGGCAGTGGCTGGTGGCTACAGAGTGCAAGTGGGATTGCTCTGTTTGAATAGAAGGGTGCAGCAGAAGCCTCAAAGATCATTCCTGGCATTTTGAACATCCAAGTGAACACAACAGTACTATGAATTTTCTTTTAGAGGTAGACATTTTCTGTCACTAGACATCCGGTGCTGCACTGTGATGACCTTTGCTCTGTCCTAGCTCTGTAATCTCCCATTGTCCTGAGGTTAGAGGCTTAGAATTAAGGTTAATGTTTTCCCGTGGTTCAAAAGTAAGATCTATTTTTCTTTAAAGTAATCACAAAGTATGAACATATTATCCGTGCTTTCTGGGTTTTGAGACACAATTACACATACAAAAATTCAGCATTTGCCAGACAGGAGTTTCAATAGCAATTTCAGGACAAGGGGCAATGGGCACAAACTGAAGCATAGGAAGTTCCGTCTGAACATGAAGAAGAACTTCCCTCTGAGGGTGACAGAGCACTGGAACAGGCCGCCCAGGGAGGTTGTGGAGACTCCTTCTCTGGAGATATTCAAGACCCGCCTGGACAAGGTCCTGTGCAGCCTGCTGTAGGTGACTCTGCTTCGGCAGGAGTGTTAGACTAGATGACCCACAGAGGTCCCTTCCAACCCCTGCCATTCTGTGATTCCATGATTCTGTAAGTACAGAGATGTTTAGGATTCCAACCTCATGTAATTGACAGAGTTATAATTACAGAAGAATTTCCTAAATGCTGTTCCGAAATACAAAATTTCAAAAGGACACGCTCATCTTGTCGGGAAAATACCTGCACAAGGTACAGAATTAGACAGACAATACAATATTCATGAATAAAATATTACTGTTTTACAGAACTGGTAGTGCAGAAAAATGACACACAGCTGGACACCAGGCTGAGGCCCCTAAGAAAAACTTTCTCAGCCTATTTTTTACAGCCTGTGTAAAAAACAACCCTGTTGCCAGATGTTTTGTTGAAGTTATATCTGTGATATCCTCTCTGGAATGATGGCCAGTATCATTGCAACAAACAGCTTAGCTTATGCCTTAGCTTTCCAGCATCCCACTGATTTTCACAGAACTCTGTGTCCTGCTTTCGGGCTTTGAAGCTGCGAAAGAAAGTAATGTTTTGTTGGCTTGTGAACCAGTCTGTCAACATCTCGGGACTGTAAATTACAGCATGCTTACTGCAGTTTGCTTGGATTGGCAGAAACTAGTTGTACAGATGTCAGCATCCTGTGATTATTAGCAGCAGCAGAAACTGGAAAAGCTGACATAATAAGGGACTAAATGAGATCTCTGGTAAAAATATTTCTGAAGGTTGCCATTATTCTCTTCTGATTCTTCCATTCATGTGGGAAATTTTTCTGCTTTTATTGATCTGAAAACATTATGTTTTGGTAGGCAATCATACAATCTTGTTTGAATTAAAAAAAAAACCCAAAACTCCCAGCATTTTTATTTATACTCTTTCAAATGTATTTGCTTGTTTTGGCACTCTTTTTCTCCCATATCTAAGAACTGGGTTTCTGCACATTTTTTTAAAGATTCTAATCTGACCGAGTCTAGGAGTCTGAATTCCATATCATCTGTCATTTGCTTCCCGTGTGACATACATTGTATGCATGTACTTCATCTGCAAAGACACAAAAGGTATTATTATATTATTATAAGGTTGTTGTGGGATCTGATGTTTTTAAAGCACACTCTCATCTCTTCCGTTGACAAGTCTCATGAGAGAAAATTTATGCCGGTCAGAACATTGGCTCAGAAGAATATGAACATATAAATTACACATGTATTTAAAAATCTCACTCTGAGAAGATTTACTTTGGCTTTGAGTTAAATAAATCAGTATTATGTATGATCCATAGATACTCCCTGCATTATACCAATACCAATATGAAAGAAGGATTAAGGAGTTAAAGTTCTTATACAGTGAAAAGGGAATGTGGGAGAAGTTGACACATTACATGAAATAAAGTTTTGTAATTTCTATAATTCCTTTGTCCCAGATATTAAATTTCCCCTGATATCATTGCTTATAACATTTTTTTAATGTTAATGTTTTTTAATGTTAATTTTTTAATATCATTGCTTTAACTTTTTTTGTTGTTTGTAATAGCATCTGTCTTTAGGAGAACAGTTTTATCGTTAAACATCATAATACAATGTCAATGAATTTGAAATATTCATGAAAATCAAGGAAAATGTGAGAGGCAGGAGTCCCAGGTGAAGTCTGGAGTAGGATTTAAAGGACAGAATTTACTAACCTGCTGTGCCAGCGACTTTCTTTCTGAGAAGTCACAGGCACTGTGTCTTAGGGTCTTAGTTTCAAGAAAGGGAAATAGTGTGCTAATGTAAGTTTGAAAGAATTTAGATATTCTGAGAATCTTATGTTTCCAGATACCCACAGGAATTTCGTAACAAGACTTCATCTGAATGGTTTGTGTCACTGATTTAGATGTACTCTTATTAGCTGCTTATACTGAGAACGTGAGTGCCAGTAACCGAAAATTAGTTTCTGTATGGGTTCTTCTGTAGTGTTGCTAGACGAATACATGGTTGCTACAAATTTCAGTTTTCTAGAGCTATCATGCCTTAGTCTGCTTTATTTTAGTGGAAGACCCACACCAAATCCAAATCCAAAGACCTAGGTAGGAATTTTTGGCAAAATGTTTTTCACTGAAAATGCGTACCAGCAACTAATCTGTTGATAGAAAAGTGTTGTCTTCAATTAACATTTCATGGGTGAAAGGGAAAGCAGGCCTTAAATTCTAAAAATGGTGCTACTTTGAAAATGAATAAAGTATGTTTGCTTTTTCAGTCACTGATTCTGAATTTTGAGATGACAACATAAAGAAGTTCAGGTGCTCTCATTTTATCCTTTTTAAATTTTTCCTTTTTTTACAGTAAATTGTTAGAAAATCCTGGACAATAATTGCTTTTTAGTCGAATTTCTCATAGGACAGGCAAACATTTTGCTAGGTGCACAATGGACACAGTGTCCTTAGAAGCTGTAAACCCTCCTCCTTTATTTCATTTGGGCAGCTTTCACCTTGAGCAGAGACTCCGTAGCAAGGTACAGGTGAGGGATATGAAGGGATTGTTTTTTGGATAATACATGTGATGATGGGCTAGGACAAGCAAGCTCCTAGGTTAGGTAGCAATGAGCTTGCAACCCCTCTGAGCGGGGCCGAGTCCTCACCAGCTGGACAACCTGTCAGTCAGCTGGGGAAGGGCCAGGTTCCTCCAAACGGGCTGACCTGCCCTGCTGCTGCTGAGTTACTGTCTTCCAGTTCCATGGAGCTGGCAGGAGGGAATGGTCTCAAGGTTTTACGTCAGTACTTTTCCCTTTGAGTCCTGGAGCTGTTAACTATTGCTGCTTCGACAGTTGCACTTCCATCTGTTTTTACTTTGCTTATCTTGCCTAATTTTAGCTCGCCTGCTTTCTCACATGTAAACAAGAATTTTCTCAGTAAACTGGAGCCAAGGTCGGGCAGAGGGGCCGTACAAATAGGACTGTGGATCTCGGACAGCTGAACCCCGCAGCAGAGGGTCACACAGCAATTAATGAAAGAAAATGCTGAGAGAACAGTGCTGGTACAGAAGCCAAGAAGGCAGCAAAAGAAAAAAAACAAAGTCGGATATGGGAAAAATGGACAAAAGAGCATAGCGTAAATGGTTTAAGACCATCGTATGAGTATGATCTGTTCAAAGTCTAGCTTTGAATTTCATGTCCCTGAATGCAGGTATGAAGTCATGGCCAGGTATAAACATATGATGATGAAGATAACTAACAAGGTATCAAAGATAATTATATCTTTTTAAATTTGTGTATATAATTAAGTTAACTTTTGTAATATATTTTTGGTTTATATTGATTTGTATTAAAATATCCAGTATTGACTGAGTTGGGAAAAAAGACATCATTAGGTGCCTTGTGTTACGGCCATCAGGCCCCGCCAGCCCTACTGTCCTGCCTGCTCCCAGGGCTGCCCCACCCTGCCCACAATCCAGGATCTCACTGCAGCCCCCTGGGCCCACCAGCCCCTGCCCCAGCGACATCCCACTGGGCTGGTCTCCAGCTCCCCACAGCCCTCCCCGGCCATGGGCCCCCAGAGCCAGGCCCACATCCCGGCCTCAGCCTGTCCCCATCCCCAGGGAGGTGCCCGATGTCTGGGGCTGGGGCTGCCCCCGTGCCCCTGGCTGCCGGTGCCTGGCTGGGGCAAGGCCCTGGCTGACAGATCCATGGGGAGCCCCTGCCAACCCCCCAGCCCACGTGGTGCCCGGACACCTTGCACAAAACTGTATTTGGAGAGTATTAGCAGTAAAAAGTCCTACACGTGGGACTGTTCATCAAGGCACTGGATGTCCAAAAGAAGTATTACAGTCTCGTAATGAATATATTAGTATCGATCCGAAGAGCAGGTGAAATTTAACCACGAGGGAGGTAATATAGGCCAGTTAGTACTACTGCATTGATGCCCAGGACATTGTTTTCTTTTTTTCATGGTTCTGCTACTGAGATGCTTGTATGATAAAGACAAATAACTTGCCACCTAATTTCTCTATGGGAAGATGAGAATAATGATACGTTTGCTTTTGTTGAAATCTGCTTTGTAGAGCTTTGGGGCTTTTTTGCTGAGATCTGTGGATGAAGAACTCAGAATCTACTATTTCATACACGTGCATGATACACCTCAGCCAAAATCTACTGAAAAAGTTTCTGTAACTATTGTGCTTTACAACACACAGGTTGAATTATTGTTCAGATACCTCTATGTTGTCCCAGTCTTATGGCAGGTTCAGGATGGGTAGAATTCAGTGAATAAGACTGTTCATCTTCAATCTCAATGTCTGCTCACAGTGTTCATTTCTAGAAATGAACCAGGCAAGAGTTTTGGCTTATTTATTATATGTTATTTTATTTTATTTTATTTTATTTTTAAGATTATTTTGACAGTAGAAATGCTTTATATCATCATACAGTAATGCTGAGTTTGGATACAATAGTCTGACTCACAGTGCATAAGGTACATGGCATTCCACAGAACAGCAAAATACTGTTATTAATTTTTAAGCCTTGTAAACATCATTATGGATAAATAATTTACGAAGTTACTTAACAGTTTATCTATATTTCCTTGGTACACTTCATTTGCTTATTCTTAAGCTCAAATGCCTGTGCCATTGTCTCAGCTTCGTTAGTCAGCTCCAGTCATGACTTTCTTAACTAAGCCATAAAAAGTTTTAATAAAACTGATACATGAGCTGATTTAATCTTTTCCTATGCAGGAGTCACATGGAGTCAAGTTGAAACAGAATATGTTTCTTGCTACCTGGAAACACATATGCTTCCCAGAATGTAGCCATATAATTGAGCAAAAATCATCTGAAAATACTAATATGTGTATGTCCAGTCTTCAAGAGGCAGCAGAACAGATGTTTTTCACATGTTCGGAAATGATGGCGCATGTGATGAGAATTGTCCCAGAACATTTTTGCTGCTGACAGTTTTACTGGAAAGTTAAAAAATTTTCCATTCACAACATTTTGTCGTTTTGTATTTTGCCATGGTGACAAGAGTCATTATTATAATGTAACTATAGCCAAGGTTTCTTTGTCAGAATCAGAATGTGTAGTTTCACATCTTACTAGATTTATAAACAATGACTTCTGCAGCACAGTTATTGCTTCAGAAGTAAGTATTTCCTGGAGAATATTTGGTCACTATCAGAACAAACAAATAAAGATAAATAAATAGGAAAATAGTTATTTTAAATACTATATAAACAATAATACAAATGTAAAAATGTTCTCAAAAATTCTAGTTTTTTCCATAATTCTATATAATTCAGTTTTGCAAGCTTGGAAATTATTTGTATCGTGGTATATGCAGAAGATTTTATTTAGGGAAAGATTTTTTTGGATTTCAGCACAATTTCACATAGATAATAAATACTATTTAAACTGCTATATTAGCTGTTTCTATTAAAAGTCTCAATTTCTCCTATTCTAGAATATTAATATTCTTAGCAGCAAAAATCCTGAGCTAACTGTGTTTATATGCTCACAGGAAAAAAAAGAGATAGCAGAATAACTTCTAACTTTAGTTGTAGTCTGCTTCAGAAGACACATACAGAAAGCCTGACTGTAACCTTATTCTGTTTAATATTAGATAACCTATTCTCTTTCTTAGTTGTACTCTGTTGACTTTTACCAACCTCAATTTGTTTGTTTATTTACTTATGTTAGTATGGGAACTGACACATCATAGATATATTAGGAAGAATTATAGAGTACATAAATGCATAAATATTGATTAAGAAAGAAATATTTGTACAGGTAGTTAACATTTTCTATTAGATGTTTTTACATTGTTGCAAAAACAGTCTTATTTTTGGGCAAGCTTTTCTAAGATATGTTACCTCTTCCGAAGGTCTTGCTTATTTCGTGTATTTAGGTGATCGTGCATCTAACAAGGCTTTGAGGAGAACTTGAGCAGGAAATCTGATCAGCAAAATGCAGAATTGTTCAGTGTCTTCAAACATTAAAGATTCTATACTTAGGTAAAGTAGGAGCAAGCTATCATGACTTCTTTGGTTATGTACATTATCCACTTTCCTCAAGTAGAGTACGTCAAGGTGGCAGACTACATCAGTTCTGCTTTTTAAGTTGCAGCTGTTGGCATTGGTTGACAGTGATTCCTTTGTAGCATAAAATATCAGGGTAATCGTAATCTTTTCTGCTTTTTAGCCTCAGTTAGAAGTTAAAAGATTCCTATCAATGTTCCTTCTGACTTCAGTTATATCTAGTCTTCATCTGGCAAAGAAAGTATTTTAATCAAACATACCTCCAATGAAATATTACATGCTAGTAAACCATACTAGTACGAATTAACTGTATGCTCAGCCTTATATAAAAAAGCAAGGAACGAACTTCAGGAAAGGAAATTTTGTCATCTCTTTGCTTGGTTTCATCTAGAGGTATTGCACAAGTCAGAGAGAACTAAGGGGAAGTAATAAGCAACTGGGAGAGGATTGGAAGGAAGTGGTTTTCTATCCTTGTGGAGAAATCTAGGGCTCTAGTGCAAGGCACTCAGGCCAGGCACCTCTGGCAGTTCTGCTTTCCCTGCCAGAAAGGATCTACAATTGGCTGAGTCTCCCCACAGCTGCACAGGGACAGCCGCAGCACAAAATGTGGTAAAAGCTAATACCAATGCAGGTGTTCTCACTTATCATGAAAATCAGACATCTACAGCATTGTAATCTGCTGAAAGCAGTTTTTCCAGTTTCTCTGTCCTTCTGCTTGCTAATTAAATCCTGTTAAGCCATGTCCACATATTGCTCAGAATTTCAAACCTTGGAAGATAACAAAGTTTAGATGAGATAAAGCAAGGTGAGTGTGCTCTGAAAGTGGTAACCTCTCTTTAATGTGAAAATTCTATTCAGTGGTGCCCAGTGACAGGACAAGGGGCAATGGGCACAAACTGAAGCATAGAAAATTCCACCTGATCATGGGGAAGAACTTCTTCACTCTGAGGGTGACGGAGCACTGGAACAGCCTGCCCAGAGGGGTTGTGGATTATTATTCTCTGGAGGTATTCAAAACCCTCCTGGACGAGGTCCTGTGCAACCTGCTTTAGGTGACCGTGCTTTGGCAGGGCGGTTGGACTAGATGATCCCCAGAGGCTCCTTCCAACCTCTAACATGCTGTGATTCTGTGATTCTATGAAATGATATAACCTGGCCTTAGAGACCACAAGCCACCAGTGCTCATATAAGGTATGTTCTAGCTATATAAGATGTTCAAACTGGAAAAATTAATGACTGAGGACTAACAGGTCAAATTACGATTTCATTTAGATTTATAAAATAGAATTCGTGGATTATTAGCCAGGTGTCAGATCTTGGTGCACATAAAGAAGAACAGATTAAAGCCAAAACACATGGTTGATTTTAACCTGATGTTGTGTGTCTTCTCTTAGGATTAATATTTGCTAAAGCCAGTAAGGAAGAAAAAACTCCTGTCAAAGATAAGGTGTTTTTTCTTACTTCATGAGTGCTTTTTTAAGTATGAAAGTGTATTAGTATGAGGATTATGAATCATCTTGATTAATTTGAATTATCTCTGTCTTATATACTTGTATATTCTCCTTTTATTTATACACACAACCTTCAGGAATGGTTTTCAACTGGTAGTAGGTTTCATCTCCTATTACAGTGGATATCAGCTTGCCATCTAATTTATCTTTTCATACAAATTAAAATACTTTGTAATCAGACTATAAAATTAATTTTAACTAAAATATATCCACGGTCATACAGATGAATGTGGGGGTTTTTTCTGCATTGTAGAGATAATTTTGTCAAAAAATACAAAATGGAACACTGCACTTCTATATGAATAAAGACAAGGCTAAAACTACACATAGTTTAAATTTAACAAGTTGACGTCTTCAGATTGACCTCAACCGATTCGAATCAGCCACAGATACAGAAAAAAATGTAATCCCACTGCGTAGAAAATATGCACATATGCAAAAAAACCAATGGAACAAGAAATGATCTATCTGTCTTTTAATTTTTTTAGTCATGGGACTGTTGACAGATAGATCCCTCAAGTTCAGAGTTGCCAATAGATATATTTAGCCGAAGGGAAATAGTGGAACTTTTATCATATCTTCATCAGCAGCAATTCTTGTTGCCAGCTGAATAAAAATGAATGCTTAATAGAAAGTGGCATTGTTTCATTTTCTTAAGAAAAAGGTTATTATGTCCAGTGTTCTGAGAGCACTTAACACTTACTTGGAATGCTTCTTGTTTTGCTTATTTGAGAATTTAAATGACTATTTCCACTTCACTCGATGCCATTGTCCCTTCCCAATACAGTCTACGCTTCAATTTGTCTACTTTAGCTTAAAAAGATAAATATTTGCATAGTTTTGATTTGCAATCAGTAATGCATTCCTATTGTCACTAAATATTTTCATTGTGGTAAATTAAATTGTTACAATACATCACATAATACATCAAAATATCAGACAGGTATAATGATATTTTTTTGTTTTAAGACTTCTTATATTTTCCTTTCTTACCACCTTTCTGTCTTTAATTGCTCTCTTGGAGGGTGAGCAGAGAGGAGAAAAAGAAATAATTGAGCGGGAAGGTACCGTAGAAGTTGTATATTGAATTTTTCTATATCTTCAGAGACATATCACCAGAAAAATTCTGTAACTTTTTTTATGCAGATCCTTGATCTTTGTAGATAAAAGCTCTAGATGTATGCATATGATTACAAATCGCCTTTAACGTTTCCATAAGTCTTTTGTAATTAGTTTATTTCAACTTTATTCAAGACTATATTACCTAGAAAATTTCAACTACACCTTTAACTTCTAACACTAGATGAAGTCACGCTGGTCTAAGGCAGTCAGTCAAAATGATGCTGATCCTAGCCACACTCTGATGAGTGAACAGTTCCTGTTTGTAGAACAGTAGAACTCATCAGGCACTAAAGGATTTAAGATTATCACTGTGACAGACTGAGGGTAACCACCATCCATCTAAAAAAATAAATTTGTTAGCAACCTAAGTATGCTTGAGTTAGTAAATTAGTTTATTGATGGTTGTGTTTCTAATTCTGATATCTGATTTTTCCCGCGTATGTCTTCTCATTGCAAATCCATGTTTTTGAGGCATGTTTTTGATTTACAAAAACAGAGTTTTTAGTGATTGTTAAAGCTGAGTCCTCATAGCTAAGTTATGAGTGGTGGATCTCTCTCAACTCCAGCACTGATTTTCTTTAAGCAAGGAATGGACTGGACATTTAGCAGAACAAGGAATGGAAAAGTCTCACCAAAGAATACTTTCTGAGTGGATGCTTGCACTGTAAGACGAAACTATACTTTTAGAATAGAAATAAAGATGCTGCTGTAGGGGTGAAGGGATCCTTACTTACGGGTATTTTCATACATGTATTTGGTTGGTTTCCTTCAGTTTCGCCCTGCACACACACAGTTTCTATATGTTATGCCCACCTTCACTTAACTATCCCAAATATTAGAATGAGGGATTAAGTTACTGATATTCTAGATTTTTGAAAATGGTCCTTGTAGCTGCTCATATTATCTGTCTGAATTCCATTAATGAGAAAAGTTTCCACAGAACAGTTTGTATTCTGTTTCTCTCTTGCTTTCCTGTCCTTTTCTTCTTGTTCGGAAGAAATAGTAGCCATCAACTTGGGTCAAGTTAAGCAGTGCAGAATGTATTTCTTTGGCTTATCTGTGATAGGATACTGGATATTTGGCAAGTTCATACTTTCATTTCTGCTGGGCATTCCTGTGCTGAAGTATGATGGAAAGCCACTAAGAATAGAAAGAATAGAATTTGATTAAGCAGAATATGTTAGTGAGAGGATACTCTGAAGCAGTGCAAGTTTGTGCTGAGCAGGTTGCTACTGAAAATGGTGAAGGGGTTAAAATGTAAAAGAAAGTGTTAAATGAGAGAGTAAATATTCTTAATGTATACACTTCAGTCTGTAGTGCTCCTTTAGAAATGACAAAGTCACATAAATCCCTGACAAGCCCAGAATACAGGTCATAAGCAGTCTCCTTTTCCGTTTCAGTAAAAAAGTGATAAAACAACATGGCCAAAGCTCTGATTTTATTAATATGGAAAATAAAGTTTAAACTGGACTCAGGATTCCCATTGATATGTTCCTATTGAACGTAACCATTCAAAATTCAATCAAGTCAGTAGTAATCTTAATAATTTCCTGGGAAATGGATGTATTTCTTGGGTGTCGTGGTTTAACCCAGCAGCCAGCAATGAGGACCTGGCAGCCACTCGCTCGCCCCTGCTTTTCCCCCTCAGTGGGATGGGGAGGAGAAATGGACAAAAAATAAAACTTGTGGGTTGAGATAAAGGCAGTTTAATAGGACAACAAAGGAAATACTACTACTAATACTATTAATAGTGATAATAATGAAAATGCAAAATGAACTATATAAAATACAAATTTTATCACCACCCGATGATTGATTCACAGCCAGTCCTTGAGCAGCGATTGTGGAACCCAGAAATTGCGGACTTCTTAAATTTCACGAAACTCCTGAAAAAGACTGAACTCGTGGAGAATGTTGAACTCCCAGACCAGAGAGGTTTCGAACTCAGGGAAACAAGAGAAGAAGTCCCTGCCCCCTGGCCAGCCCCTATTCATAAACTGAGCATGATGTCTGTGGTACGGAATATGTCCGTTGGCCAGCTTGGCTGGCTGTCTGGCTATGCTCCCTCTCAGCTCCTGCACACCTGCTGTTTAGCTGAGTATGGGAAACCAGAAAAAGCTCTTAATTTCTTAGCAACAACTGAGAACATCGGTGTTATCAACAGTCTTCTTATACTAAATCCAAACCACAGCAGCTACTGGGAAGAAGATTGACTCTATCTGTCTGAACCAAAATCAGGACACAGGCTGATCCATAGCAGCCGCTTTCATATGTGCTAACTTTAGGGCTCTCAAGGGTACAGTTAGAATGGCTTATTTCACCAAGGGACTTCTCATTATGGAGGGATTATGTGGAGAAGTTTTTTAAAAAGATGTACTGCAAGAAGTGTGGGTTATCTTAGATACAAGACATTTGCAGCAGCCTTGACCCTCAGCTGTCTTCATGGATATTCACCTCTTCAGGCCATTGCTGACAGATAAACTATGCAAGATAGAGATGGCTGTGAGACTACTTGGAAATAGCCAGAGAAGTTGTGCGTAGTCATTTTAATAAAAGGGTATTTTTAAACTATAATAAAGATTCATGTCTTTAAATTAATGTCAGCTCTCTTTTACAACCACTTCTAGTACATGGTATAGTGTAGTACTTGCAGCTTATTTGTAACATACAAATACATCCACAAATACTGTTTCTGCTGTCATAACTGAAAAGTGATTTGCACCACAAGTTTAATTCAAGACATTTGCCTGACACTCTGCCCAGACCAATACATTTTTTTTTTTAATGCTCTTCAGTAATATTGTTGAAAGCACTTTGCATATCTCTTTGTCGTACTGTCTTATGCTGTATGTAATAATCTTAGGTGATTAATAATGTTGGTTTTGAAGCTGTGATTAATTTTTACAACAATAACAGCTAGGTTAACAAATAAAAGGGTAACAGCTTGCAAGAAATTATTTCTGTGTTTCTCATTAGGCTGCTGAGAAATTGCTTATTAACTAAAATTCGTTACTGAATTATCGAAAAGAAGTACATTTTTTTATCATGCTTTAGTGGTGCCTTGAGTAAAGGAAACTGCAGAAAGAGAAAAGTATTGTGTTTATTTTTTGTGTGTGAAAAATAAAAAAAAAAAATTACATTGATGCTATACAAAACCTAAAAACAGACTCATGCTTGACTTTCTAAGAATAAATGTGGTCTGGGTTCTAATTTTTGTTTAATCCTGAGTAGGGACAACTGACCTAATCAAAGTTGTCACAGGAGTATGGAGCAAGGTCTTAAGTACATTCATGCTTTTCATGGTCTCTTTAATGGCTGTTAACCTGTAAGTAGTGCTAAGACACTAGCTTTCAACATCTGTATGCAGCTGATGTTCATTTTCATTATGGACTACAGGAAAAAATCAGGAACACATCTTCATTTGGGTGTTATTTATAATCTGCTGATTTGAAGACCCAATTATGATAGCTTTTTTTCTGAAACAGATACAGATGAAGTCCAGATATTCAGAAACCTAAATAAAAACATTCTTTTTCTTAATGACATAGAACCTTCAATCTTGCCAAATTTTGCCACCTAAAATGCTGAAATACAAGATGTTTTCATTATTGACAATGGCAGCCCTACAGCCAGAGAGACACTGTTGCTAGTTAAAGTGAATAAACCATAACCTTTTAACTTAATAACTGTATTTACAGTGGTGAATGTTTTTGTGGCAGTCACTGTTGCCGTCTGAATATTGAGTACCTGCAGCAATCCTATCCTAGTGAAAGAATTAAGACATGTTCCCTGCTTTAGGTATGGTCTGATGAGAAATTAGTCACATTGCGTTGCTGTTACAATCCTCTATACAGAGCAGAGGTATTCTTGTGGAAGATACTACTATTCTTACGTTATAGGAGCAGGAAAAATGAAAGGTTGTTTCTAAAGCTGTGCTTATTAGTAGGAGTCATGTTCTAAGGATGAAAAGTAGCATCTCATCCTACGGTCTTCCCAAAGTGATGTTAGAAGATATACATACTTCTTGTACACTTCATTGCGGTATTTGTCAAATCTTTTTTGAAAGAATACATTTATTTTATAATTGATATTTGAGGAAAACTGAGCTATCTAAGCATCTGAAATTTACATAGAGATTTCTTGATTTTTTTATAGGAATGTGTTGATTAGTATTGATTCGTTCTAAGTCAGATTTTTGTGTTTGATTGAAGGTGGTGAAATGAAAAATTGTGCTAAGTCTCCATCTTCTTTGCAGCTATATATGCATGCCTTGCTAATCAGTGCATTAGTGAACAAATCTGGAATTCGCAGCAGCATCTCACCTGTGTGCAGTGAATGAAAGGATTACAAGGCAGCCCCCCTCCATACACTCTGGTTACACTGAAGAGCAAGAAAAATCATATCTCTTTGACTCAATGGTTTTTAGTTTTTTCACATTGAAATATCAAACTAGAAATAATATTTTTTCCTTCATAAAAAAGGAACTGCTTAATTTATTCTTCATTTGATTCCATTTTAAATTCTTCTGAAGTATGTTGCTGCTATTTCAACATTACATTCTTTCAACAGTAAACTGTAGTCATAAATATTTGTTAGTGTTTTCTTCATAAAATGTACCAGGAATTTTTAATTATATTTTTATTGAGACTGTATTTGGAAACTATTTTGTTGAGTTATTTGTAATGTATGGAAAGGGGAAACATTTCTGTAGGCGTTCAGTAGAAAATAATATGAATATCACAAAAGGAGAACAATACTTCTTGCATTTTTATTTCTATTTCTCATCTTAAAATTGCTGAAGTGTCAAAATTTCTCGAGTGTTGTCCTCTTGTGAATACCATAACTTCTTTTAAAAATAACCATCAACTTGTCAAGAGACACCTGGAATAAAATCAGGAACTGTTGAAATAACTTAGTTGGCTTCTTTTGATTTTTTTTTTTTTAAACATAAAACACTTAAGTTCTGCTACCATGTGAGAATAAATTCCAGTGCACAGGAATCTTCAGATTTAGAGCCTATTTTAGAACCTGCTGTGTTCATATTTCTGAATATTGGCAAGTAGTGGTAGTTCTGCCAAGCTGAGGCCTGTTGAAGTATACTTATCTATAACGAGCAACCCAGTTTCAGGTGTTGTGTTAATTTTCACTGAAGAATCTAATGAACAACAGAGAGTGTAGCTTATATTTACAGTGAATCTTTAAGAACAAAAGCAATTTTATCAAAAATTTGCTATACATGCTGTGAAGTATTTAATAGTCTAACACCTGTCAAATGTAATATGTAGTTTTTTCCTGTTTCACTTCTAATAAGCAAAGAACTTCAATCAGCAGACCTGTACACAATAAACTGTCTACATTTATCTGCTGTAACTGTACAATAAACTGTCTACATTTATCTGCTGTAACTGTGTGCGCCTGTGAATCAATTTGTCTTACACAGGTGAAGCTGGAACTGGACTAACAAGCTGAGCAAAGTATTACCTCTAGATAAACTTTTTCCTGTTATGCTTTGTGACTGTGACAGAAAAAACCTAAGAAGTTTTCTGAAGATATTGCTGTTTTATGTTGTTTGTAAGTTTTGCATTCTGTTTTAAAGTTACTTAGGTAGGTGAGAGGTGTTAAATGAAGAAGTGGTTTTATTCATGTAATTCTGTTATGTTAATCCTGCTATTCCTGTGTGTAACATATTGCTGCCTGCTTTGAAGGTTTTATGGCAAATACTGTTGTTATGTGATGATTATTTTGTTCAAAGATCACTACTTATGTTTTTAGTTTAGTATTGTTAATGGGGAATGACAAAACTAATACAACTGACTTGAAAAGCTATAGAAGCAAAGCTTTATTATGATTTCTTGTTTAGTGTCTGCTAGAATTTAGAAGAAAATGGGGGGAGGGGAATGCTATTTGTCTTTTGAATTTCTGATTTTAGAGAGCAATTCTAGAAAAGAATTACACTAATTGTGTTTTCTTCCTAGCCTGTGTTTCAAAGAAACAGAACCGCACCATGTTTTTCAGTGCTGACTAATCTATGTATAAGGTTTGGTGGTGTCTCATTTTTGGTGAGACTACTACCTTATCATGTCTTGACAGGCTTGCTTTTTTGTTTTAAGAGTTTGGACTTTGCTGCTACTGCAGAGATAAGATTCAAAATGATATGACTTTTTTTCCCCTATCTTCTCCTCCTCGTACCTTGAAGGTCCTTCTACTGTCATCATAGAATCATAGAATAGTTTGGGTTAGAAGAAACATTATAGATCATCTAGTTCTAACACCCCCTGCCATGGGCAGGGACACCTTCCACTAGACCAGATTGCTTAAAGCCCCATCCAACCTGGCCTTAAACACTCCCAGGGAGGTGACATTCACAGCTGCTCTGGGCAACCTCTTCCAGTGCCTCACCACCCTCATAGTAAAGAATTTCTTCCTTGTATCTAATCTAAATCCACCCTATTTCAGTTTAGTCATTACCCCTTGTCCTATTGCTACATGCCCTTGTAAAAAGTCCCTCTCCATCTTTCTTGTAGGCCCCCTTCAGGTACTGAAAGGCCTCAACGAGGTCTCCCCGGAGCCTTCTCTTCTTCGGGCTGAACAACTCCAACTCTCTCAGCCTTTTCTTATAGCAGAGGTGTTTGAGCCCTCTGACCATTTTTGTGGCCCTTCTCTGGATGTGCTCCAACCGGTCCATGTTTTCTCTGCACTGAGGGCTCCAGAGCTGGACACAGTACTCCTGGGGGTCTCACCAGATTGGAGTAGAGGGGCATAATCACCTCCTACCTGCTGACTATGCTTCTTTTGATGCAGCCCAGGAGATAGTTGACTTTCTGGACTGCAAGCACACATTTCTGGATAATGTTGAGATTCCTGTCAACCAGTAGCCCCAAGTCCTTCTCCTCAGGGCCGCTCTCAATCCATGCTCTACCCAGCCTGTATTTGAGCTTGGGATTGCCCCGACCCATGTGCAGGACCTTGCACCTGGCCTTGTTGAACTTCATGAGGTTTGCATGGTCCCACCTCTCAAGCCTGCCCAGGTCCCTCTGGATGGCATCCCTTCCCTCCAGTGTGCTGACCACACCACTCAGCTTGGTGTCATTGACAAATTTGCTGAGGTTGCACTCAAATCCCACTGCCCATATTGCTGACAAAAAGATGTTAAACCGTCAATTGTCTTTATTTTCATCTTCTAAGGGAGTGTGTGTGGTGTTAAGTTACAGTAATGGATGACCTTCTGTCCTTACGTTTTCACAGGCATTGTGATATTCACTGCTTCGCTTGTATGAAATAGTGTGGAATACTAAATAATAATAGTAAGATTAAAAACATGTTTCATCAACATAGAAGAACTAGCATATTCATGTGGTTTTTAAGAATACTTAGTACCCCTTTCTATTTTCCAATTTATTTAATAGGAACATTCTGATTATTGCTATTTGTGCTTGGAAGTGCATTGTTGTTTTTGGCTTGAACAGTAATGTGATTTAATTTCTTTTATCTGCTAAGGAAAGTACATCAATATAGTAAGTACTGTTAGCTTGTGTATTTTGAGAAAGACTTGCTCTAACTTTCTTCTCTGAGACAAATTTAAATAATCTTCTTCATTGGCTCAGTAATAATAAAAAAAATTGTCTCTCTTGCTTTGTGATCTCAAAGGCATGGGGCTTGACAGTTAAAAATTCAAAATTTGGCTTTCATGTTCTGTAAATACGTCTCTGGATCTTGAAAAATCAGGTGAGTCATGCTGCTGAAGTTCAGATGTACTCAAAGTGAAGGGAGTCTATCTCACACTAGTCCAGGGTGCAACAGTCTGGTTGACAGCTAACGCCATATATCAAAAAACATGTCCTAGATTATTGATGCTACCCATGGTCTTTATCATATGTTCTCAGTATAGTTTTCTGACAAAAATAATGACCACAGTCTCATTCTCTTGAAGAGCTTATGAATGTTATTAGTACGAACTTACTAAGAATTGTTTACATACCTGGAGATTTCCAGGAAGACAATTCAGCTCCTTGTGTGGAGGTTATGTGTTAGCAAGATTGCATGTTGGCAACATCTGTTCTGTAATTATGACAGTGATAGGCCTAACATCAAAGTCAAATGAGACTGAAAAGGAAGATTATATTTGCAAGTGAAAATATAAAAATAGCTGACTATTCCACTTTTTCATTAAACAGTTAAAATTGCTTATCAAATCTAGCAATATAGGTGTGTTAGATTCCTTCCTACCTTTCCCTAATAGTACCTCGTAGTACTTTCCCTAATAGTTCCCTACCATCATGAAGAGTTCCAATCCACAAGCTTCTTCAGTACAAAAAGCTTTTGGTTTTGTTGAGGTATTTTATTTTAAATTTGATTCACTTACCAAAGTTGGTGATATCTTTCATCAAAGTTTATAAAACATGTCATCTGCATAGTTTGGGCCATACAGTTTTACATGGTAACTTCCCAAATTTACAGTGTAACTTTTTAAATTAAATTTGAATGCAGCTTGCTGATGAACTGGCAATTACTAGAGAGGGTAACAGAATAGAGCCCGAGTTTAGGTTATAGCTTTACTGTTAGTCTGTTATGCATAATTTTGTGCCTTTTTTCCTGAAGAGTATAATTTTCTTTTCCAGAAAGTAGTTAATGACAGTGGTCATTTTTTCTTTTTTTTTCAAATGGATGTCCAGGAGAAAAGAACTGAAAAAAGGCTTTGGGGAGTTTTAAGACATCCATGGCAAAGAATTCAACCTAGAACTAACAATACTTCCAACAGCACTGCTTCCTTCACATGGTGTACTCACACTTTTTTCTTTTTCTTTTATTTATTTTTGATTGATAAATTCTTTGTTACAGATGTTCACTTGTGAAGATATTTTCAGCTGTGATCAATGTTACTTAACTCCCTGTCAGGTAGAATGAATGTGCACCCATTTCTTTAGAAACTGAGAATTTGTTTGAATATGGGCAGTAGAACAGACTTGGATGCATTCAGAGACTGAAGTAAGCAAAGAATGGTGGAAAGCGAGTTCTGTATCTCATGAAAGGGTTGAAACATCATTAGTAACAAAGGAATAACACACCAAGTATGTTACGATGTGTACGTAACTTGATTTTTAAAATGTGAATTGATTTTTCTACAGTAGGAATAATAGAATGCAGCCAGAGAGCATTTAATGGGAGATAAGATATATGTAATTGCTCAAGAAACCAGGAAAGATGCATACAGTAGCTGTTATTATTTTATTGTTTGTATTTGGGGTTTGTTGATTTTAGTTTGATACAGACTTGGAGTTTGGTTTTACTGTGGTAGCTTTTTGCTTTTATTTGAGGGGGGGTTGCTTTTTGGGTTTTTTGCTTTGCTTTGGGGCCTTTTTCACTCTGTGGTTTTTTTTTTTATTTCTTGTGGAGTTTTTAGTTGTATTTGGGTGTTTGTGTGTGGGATGTTTTTTGTTTGTTTAGGTGTTTTGAATAGAACTGTCTAGGGGTTTGTCACCTTTTTTTACTGAATGTCTTTTGTCTCCTGCCAGTGGAATAGATTTTGTGGGTCACAGAAGTCAAATAATGCCCATGTAATTGATGGGAGTGGGAGATTTTGCTTGTTCACTTCCCTAAAATAAAATTAAAAAAAAAAAATCCTAGTGTCAGACAATCCGCTTATTTAAGTGAAGAGACCTGCAGCCATAGTTACTATTCATGATTAAAAGACTACCTGCTATAGTGCTGTTAAAAGCTGGTGGAATGTTAGTAGGGAAGTAGAGATATGCTATGAGTGAGGAAATCTGGCTTCTTAGTTGGAGATCGTGACATAGGAATTATCAGTATTCTGTACATGATGAGGTTTTTTAATTAGAACTATTTAGCTTTTCAGAGCTATAATAAATAATTTCAGCTATGTCTAACTGTATCTGTTTTGTACCTTGAGGATCTGCCACTTAGGTAGCCTGTGATAGTTTTGGCACAGTGGTGTCATGCTTTGTCACATGTCAGTTACAAAAATGTTTGCGCTTATATTCTTACATCCTATTTCAATACTATAACAGTAAATTTTAATGCAAAGGTATTTCATTTTTCAGAAAAGAAAATCAATTTTTTTTTAGCTTTCTTCACCATGTTCTTGTCATATCTCTAATCTAAAATATTACCTTTTTTCATAATAATGTCCAACAGCCTCTGGCTAATTATGAAAATACATGTATTGGCTAGACGATATAGTCGTGCAGAGGGAAAAACTAGTCGTATAGGATATTTAAAACTTAGGAGGTATGCTAAGAACAAGCAGGGGCATAAGAATCCAGCCAACCTTGAAAGACTAGTACCTGTACTGAACTACTGTCACTACAATCATTAACTTAAGCTTATACATAATATTTTGGGGTGACTGCGGTCACAGTCTTCAGTTTAGAACAATAATATGGCAAAAAGTTTTATTTTGGATGAATGACTTCTACTTAAAAGAAAAATGTGGGTTTAGTTTTGATAAAGCGTGACCAATGAGAATCTTTTTCAGGCTACTGTGGTGTGGCCTTAATGCTGTAAATAATCCCGTTGGCCCCATCCCAGTACTGTGCAGATGAGAAAAGGATGCAGGAAATTCTGCTGTTTAAATGTGTCTGTAGCACTGAGAAGCAGGAGGACCAGCAAACACAGAGGGTAAGGGGTCTTAAGCTTGGGGGTTTACTGTTTAATTTTTGTATTTCTCTTCAGGGACAAAATATAGGTTACTGTCATGCTGATGGTAAGGAGGAAAACAATCTGAAATACCCAGCAAAAGGGCTGAAGATCAGAAAACAGTATTTGTATGTGGCTAAGTTATATCTAGTTTTTTTTCTCTTCTGTCCTTTTCAGTGCTATTGTGTATCATTAATTCTAACACCCCATTAAGCATAGCTTGTTTTACAGATGTAGTAGGATCCTTACTTCCCATAACCAGGCAAGTTTTCAAAATTTTCAAAGTGGCAGTTTGTTAAATGTTTATTTTATATTTTTTATTTAGAAATTAGTATAAATGCAGAAAGTTCAATGATTATACTGTTTCAATGCTGAAAATCTTTTTTAAATTAGTGTGTGAAATGCATCTGCAATAGGATAAACTGGTAAAGCTTTGGTAAATCAGTGTGTGAAATGCATCTGCAATAGGATAAACTGGTAAAACTTTGGTAACTGTTAGTCATTACTGAATCTACGAACAGAAGTGTCGTAAGAACACTGTTACAAGTTTGCAGCTGTTGGTATTGCTTTTTTTGTTAGAAAGCAGTGTTTTCACAGTGCTTGTATTTTCATAAATTCCACTAATCAATTGTATAATTCTAACTTTCTTCAGAAAATGTCTGATGATAGGATAAGAAATAAGTGTGTTCTTAGCTATATGACACTGTTTTAATGCAACGAAATGCAATTTATTGATACTATGATTTGTTGATGCTGGGCAAAGATATTTAGTTTTTCACTATTTGAAAGGCGAATATCCCAAATGGTATGAGACTGCATGGATCATCCATCACCAATGAGAACCAAGGGTCAAATCTCAAACATAATGTTGATGAGTTTAGTAAGCATATATAGCAAATAGCACTAACAGACTTCCTGCTGACTATCCAGATAGCTGCATTTTGTCGGTGTTGGTTGTAAGAACCAGTGAGAACTATTTTTTGAAGCAGACTCTGCTATAAATAATCCCATTGCTAGAAACCTAGCTTTTGTTTTAGATTATCTATGTTAGAAAATTTACGTATTTTTGAGTTTCTGAATGCATTTCTTTGCACAATATAATGAAGATAAAGGGATTTCTGTAATACATTAGGTATCATCAATAAAACTATTCAAATCACTCTGTCATGAAACTTCCCAGAGCATTCTACAAAAAACTTAGTGAAAAATGTGAAATGTCTGTCATTTTTACGTATTTCCATCTAGCCAGTTCTGAATTGAGACCATTCTTTCACCTTAAAGTACTACAGTTAACTTCAGGTAGATCTCAGAAATAAATCATTAGAAAATGAATACTCTAAAGCATCTGGCAATTAGCAGCCTTAAAACACTGTCATTGTCTTCAGCACCAAGAGAGGTGGATCTTGGAATCAAGTGTAAAAAATTTGATGTTCTGCCTGTTGACTCTTCTACAGTTGAAGAGACTAGCAAATGTTACCCGCAATAATTATTCCATATTGATAACCATTATTCCATTAGAATTTAACAAACAGAAAAATAAAATTTTCTATTCCAATCACTTTTCATAAAGCACTCGGAATAAAGCAACACGTCTACTATGACTTCTATTAAACAAGTTTTATTTTACCCTTTTCCTCTGAAGTACAATTGGCAAGAACATATGGACATTTAAGTCAATACTCTATCAGGACAAAATACTAGTGCAAATTTTATTTCAGCTAGTTATGTCATTATTGTTGCACTAATTGAGAAGGCTGTGGGTCTGGTTATGGTGCATTGAGAACTCCATAAACATGATCCATCTTATAAGTAGTTGCCAGTGGGTCTAAAGGCAATTACCTTCATATGATGGAGGTATCGCAAGAAAACCAAATTTGGAAACAGCAGTTTAAGGGAAGTCCCATGGACAACAGAGATAAGTACTTTATTTGCATTTATATTAAACTATATTTTAGCAAAATGGAGAAAAGGGGGGGG
>Ga0065711_1003655_pt1 | contig 57306 bp, 46 predicted proteins | sample Hoacrofraction12_FD_59098 | JGI IMG/M metagenome (GOLD analysis project Ga0065711, IMG submission 59098) | Hoatzin crop microbial communities from Cojedes, Venezuela - Epithelial fraction 12 v2 (version 2) | ecosystem: Host-associated > Birds > Digestive system > Esophagus > Crop | place...
GTGGTGTTTGAAGTTGCTCCGGGGCATCCCTGGCACCGTGCTGGTGAAGTGGTACGCGACATGTCACCCTGCTTTCGAAGGCAGGCAAGCGCTTGTGGTGGTGCAGGAGTCTCCTACAAAGCTCGGGAGAGTGGGAAGTGGTTTCTGCTTGCCGTGAGTGCGTGCCGCGTGTGGTAATCGCTGTCCTTCATCCTGCACGAGGCGGACCCTCGGGGCGCAGAGCCGGGACTCGGGGGGTCTACAGGACGAGCAGCTATGACTTCAACCGTGGAACCAAACCTTCAAACTACGGCTTCCAATAAAACCTCATGCGCTGTGACCCTCCGAGCTGCAGCTGGTCGTGCTCGACTGAGCCGGCCTCGGCGTGCGGGCAGACTCCAGCCCGCCGCTGACCTCAGGCAAGTAGAAAGTGGGAGCAGTGATACAAGGACTGAAAACTGGTGATGAGTTTTGGTGTTTGGCATCTTCTTGCACGTGTGTGCCTGTTACATTTGCTTGCACCGGTGTGCGTCGGTGCCACGATCTGGGTGAATTGAACCAATCTTCTGAAAATTACAGCTTCTGGCCAAGGCGTTCTTTGATTACCTGCAAAATGATCACTAATGATTCTGATTTATATTAATCAGCGTGGGAATAAAAGGACAGGAAATTTGAAAGTAATAGCTTCTGCTCTGCGTACCCTTCATCGATGGCTGCGCGCACAAGCGTGGCGTTTGCCCCGCTACGTGGCTGTGTCGGTTGGGTGCGTCGTGTCATGGCTGAGCAGCTTCTTTGCCCTCCTCCTGCCCACGCTCTGGAAGATCACGCCGAAGGTAAAAGTCAAGAGGAAAAATAAACCTTTTCCTGTGTTCTACCCTATGCCAGGATTTCGGTTTCAGTCCAAAACTCTTTGCTGTTCAGTTTGAGATGTTTAACATGTCACTCAAGTTGAACGTTGTGATGACAGCGATCAGATTCACTTGAGTACTTTTGTGCTGGCACGATGCTCTCATTCGGATACGTGTCAGCAGAGGGGATTTAAAAATACATATATGCTGCTCTAAACCAAGCTCAGAAGGATTGCGTGCACAGAAAGATGGTCACTATTTTAAAACAGTTACCACTCAAACAGGGTGGAAAGCAAGAAGGAATACTGATGTCTCTGTTTCACTGATGTGTGTCTGAAGCACTGAAGGGTTTTAGAGTCGGATGCTCCAAGGTATTTAGGAATGTAAGCCTAGCTTAGGTGTCCAAGTCCTTACATGCAGAAGTCGTTTTGGAGACTGGAGAGCATGGTGAAGGTCACAGGGTAAGGAGTAGTAACAAGTCAGTGCTAGAAGCTGAACCCAGAGCGCCTTAATCGTAAGTGCCTTAATTCTATGATAATTTTCGTAGCTGTACTTTAGCTTCACTAATGTGTGGGTGCAGCCTTTATTTTTGGAGCCCCTGGTCATTTTTCCCAAGGTGTATATAATGAATTTAAGCTTGCTGGCCATACACTTGTTTTCCTTTGTTACCCTTCAGAGATCTAGAAATTGTCCATAGATTTCAAGGGTCCAGCCCCTTGAAAATCAGCATTAGCACAAACGCTGCCCTGTTTAGTTTCTCAGTGGGCCAGAGGGATGTGTGAGGCTTAATGTGTAAATGTGATGGAGGGATTTCGTTCAAGTAAAAAGAAGAGAGAAACCATGTAAAGATTTTTGTGAATATTTTTAAAGAAGACTTTAACTTTGATGTGGGATCTGTCTAAAGGGGTTGTCTTTAAGACACTCTTTGGATCTCATCTTAGAGGTGTTGTTTTCTTGATGAGAAAATTACTCTCGTATTGATTCTTTTGTTAATATTTTGTGTAGTTGTTGATAAGCCTGAAGATGACCTTCAAAGGGATCTGCACTGGGTGCTGTAGCCCGAGCAGCTGGGTCATCAAACAGCTCTGCCGGTAACGAGTCCTGGTAACATACTCTTCTTTGGTGTGACATCTTAAGGACTTGGGGGAAAAATATATACGCAGACATTGTACCAGCTCTGTGTTGGAGTGGGACCGAGTGTCTCAGGCCGATGCTCAAGGCGGGAGGAGACCAAGGGCTGTTTCTGATGCGTTCCGGATTTGTCTAAACAGAGCTGTTGCCGTACAAGCTAGGGAGTGATATTAGGTCACGATTTCTCCTCCGGTAGCTCTCAGATTGGACTCTTACCTCTTACTCATTGCCTTTTTGCATCTTAGATTCACCTGCTTTCTGATCAGGCTGCTCTGTTCGAGGACGCGTTCTGCACAAAGGGCCGCATGCAGAGGTGGTTGGTCCTTGTCTCCAGGTGGACAATCTCTTGGCTCGTCAGACTCCCCAGAGGCTACTTTTGAGCCTGATGCTCAGTAGCTGTCATCTGCAAAGTGATGGATCCTTGTGTGGCCTTCATGGCATCCCTCCACCAAGTGCCCGTGCTGTTAGCTCGCCTGGCTCAGCGCTGTGATTTAGACTCTGGGAGCCTTCGTGTCCACCAGAGATGTTGTGGCTATGTGGAAGCTCAGGGCTGTTGTCTCAAAACGATGACGGTGACGATGGGACCTGCTGCTGTCTGCTCGCTCTGGACTGGTGCAGGGGGTAAGGTCCTTTGTGCTGAGCTTCCTGGTGCATCTCAGGAGCTCTCTGGAGAGCAGATAGGCCAAGTGCTGAGGAATTCAACTGTGAGGGTGAGACAATTCATCCCAATTTCAGGAATTTTGTTTTTCATCTTTCTGCTAGCTTGAATAGATGCCTTTGATGTCACTCCAGCGATCTGTAGGCTATGTGCTTTGCTGGCCTGGGGACTAGAAAACAGTTTAGCTTGAAAAATTTAAGTCCTCTGAGGTATAACTGGGTAAGGAATGAGAGGGTTGTTAACCCTTGTTTTCTTTGTGGCAAAGACGAATTAGTGAAAGTCTGGAGCGTGCAATTGAGCTAACAAAGTTTTAAAAAGCCAGCAAGAAAGTAGAAGGCTGGTAGCAGAAGGACACGCGTGTGACAGCTGAGCAGCGAGCAGAGGATGCGGTGACGGGGGCGCGGAGTGAAGCCGGCAGAGGTGCCGGCGAGGGGACTCTGGCAGCGGGGAACAGGCTGGTGAGAACAAAGCGCTGTCTGTCTCGGAAGCGGTTGCTCGTCCCGTTTGATCACGGCGAGGAGGGACGCGCAGCGAGCGGCGTGCAGACGGGAAGGGGCGAGCGAGGGGGTGAGGGGCTGCAGCCTGGGCAGGGGGGGAAATCGCTGGGTGCCCCGGGGCCACATCCAGCAGCAGTGTTCTGGAGGAAGGGGCCATATCTCCTTGAGATCGGGGCAGAAACCTGTTGGGTTTCTGACTGCTTTAAGGCAGGAGTTGGGTCCTGTTGGCGCGGCGGTTGGTCAGGGTTCAGCCACGCCTGTGAGATCCCAAGTGATAATTTAAAGGGCTGAATACGATGTGTGTAATCTGCTTGGCCCCTGCTCTTGCCTTGGTTGCCTTCCAGCCCTGTGGGTGGCCGGGAGGAGATGGCAGCTCTCCAGTGACGCTGCGCAGCGGGTTTTGACCTCGGGAAGGACAGAGCAGGAATTGTAACGGGCCCTGTGAACTGCCTTGCGGGGTCCGAGGGGGGAGGCTTTTGTGCGATGTCCAGTTCAGGGACTTCTTCAGCGATGACAGGGCCTTGTCCTGCTTTTTCATGTCCTCGTGCTGTTGCTCCAGCACTTCTCGCTAATGGCCCCAAATTACTCATCGTGAGCACGCGGCTCCGACAGGGACACGTGCTGCTCGGCAGAGCCCCGCTTGCAAGCGAGGTGTTTAATAAGGAGATGGCAGCAATGCACACTGAGAAGACAGCCCTGCCTGTCCATCTTCCCGTGTGAGGGGCAGAGGCTGGAAATTGGAAGAAACTTTTACCAGTGGTTTCATGTTCGCTTGCTGTAGAGCTTTATTAGCATTGATTTGTAATTTTTTTAATATTATTATTTTTTAGACTGCTTGCGTTGGCCAGCCCTGGCCGCACAGTGTTGGATTAGGTGGCACGGTGCTCGGTTTGTGTAGCCGCCCTGCTGTCCGTGTGTGCAGTTCGTGTCCTTGCTCCGCAACAACGGCATCAAGGCCTTTAATCAGCTTGGTCGCGCTGAAGTGTGCAAATTCTCCTCTCATTACATCTTCCTGCTCTCGAGTTTACAGCCACGAACTTCTTGGATAGACTAATATTCCTTGGCCACCCTAGCGTGCAAATTTTAAATTTAGTATCTTGCTGCAGGTCTGTTCATTTTTATGCAAATTCCAGTGTAAGAGTATATTTTGTAGTTGTAAATTAGAAATTAAAGTAAGTTACGCAGGGGAGGGATATGCAGAGAATGGCACTCTTGCATTTATATTTTTTTAAATGAGGTAATCCTCATCATTTTAGTAATATGGAGATGCGCGTCCTCTAAGAAGGAGGAAACTTGAATAGCAAACAGGATTTAAAATGTCATTTAGCTCTGTAGCTGTTAACGAAGTGATTGCTACACTGCTGTCTTCCTCAGTCTCCTGACGTCTCTGAATGCGTTTGGAGACAAATAATTGGTTAATTTTTCTGGTGTGTGGGGGGGGAAAAAGAACAAAATGCAGATTTTGCTCACTTTTGTTTTCCTGTAGCCGCTTTGGCTGCGTGGCCGGCAGCAGTCGGCAGACGTGCGAGGAGAGCTGCTCGCTGGAGGAGGGAGCAGGGCAAGGGGCGATGCAGCGGGGCTCAGCTGTAGCCCAGGGCTGGAAGCGGAGGTTCCCAGGGGGACAGCACCTCCTGACACAGCTCTCTCCCCCTAATTTCTATTGAGCGAATCTGTAACCTCTGGGACCTACCGCGATAGCTGGATCCGGCTGGTGTTCCGACTGTCCGGACCTTCACGGGCGTCTTCGCGTGCCCTGTGCCAGCTGTGCATGGCTGCCTCCAGCTGTGCGCAGCAGCCTCGCTGTCTGGCGAGCAGCGGCTCCAGTGCCACGTCGAGAAATGCACCAAAATCCGGAACAGCACAGGGGAGGAGAATGCGGAGGTGGAGTGAAAGCACTTAGCATCTAGGGTGCCCTTCACATTGGTTCTAGAAGCAGCCAGAGCGTTACTGGAAAAATTCGCCGTGTCCCTATATTCACACGGCACAGGCTGGATTGAAGGATTTGTCTCCGAGACTGACCCTTAGCAGCACAAAAATGTCCGTGAAATAGATAAGAGAAGGGTTCTATAAAATAATCCTTTTGTAAATAACGTAAGACTTTCTGAACACTATCAATATTTAGATTTGCTTTTTAGAAATCAATACCACTTCTAAAGCACCTGAGGGAGTGATGGGCTTTGGTGCTACAATATCTACACCCAGTGTATTTTAAAAAACAAAAATCAAAAGCGTTTCACAATAATATTAGTTGCATATGGGTAAAATTTTGTAAAGCAATTAGGATTCTGTCTCACTCATGGACTTTCAGCAGTGCTGAAGCTGTCGTGCTTCAAAGCAGCTTTTGCATATGGAGTTTCAAGGGTTGAGCCCTGTGTGTGCTTTTGAAATTATCCCTCGACTCTGAAATACTTGTATTTTTCTAGAGTGCCTGTTGACAGCATATCTGTTTCTTTCCCTGAATGTCTCAGCAGGAAATAATGTGATGGAGCCCTTGGAGCCTGGGCGTGGGACCGTGCCCGGTCCCAGACGGGTCAGGCACGGCCTGGGCTTGCTCCCCGGCCGCGGCAGGGCGAGGTGGCCGCACGCTTGCAGAAATGCCTTCGTATCCATCCCTAGGTGGAAAGCGCTGAAAAAAACACTGGTATTATGAGCTGTTCGGTTCATTGCCTTGCAGATCTGCGATGGCTGACATCTGTTTGCTTTTCTTTGTGGTTTTGGAAAAGAAGAGAGGGTCTGGATCCAAAATAGCTATAAGATGGCTTGACATGGAGTAGCATGAATAGGCTTGTTTCGTCTCCTCCTGCCATGGATCACTTTCCATGTTAACTTCAGACTTGGAGTCGATGTGTATTTGGCCTCGCGGAGCTGCACACCGCTTTGCGTCGTCCTGTTGTTTCGAGAATAAGTACTCCACCTTTATTTGCTTCCTATCAGAAACCAGGATCCCACGGGGAGGCTTGGAGAGATGGGTCAGTGAAGAGCTTGAGCTGCCAGGGCAAAGTCGAGCCGGTTCAAAGGCTCTGCCCAAGCTGGGGAGATGCAGGAGCTCTCCCAGCCCTCCAGTCAGAAGTTTAGAAGGACTAATTATCCCTATTGTGCAGTTTCTTCATCCACCACCTCAAGTTTTGCTTTCTGTCATGCCTCTGCAGTCAGCCCATGGAGTTGCCTGCTCTCCACATGGCCGGCGAGGTTTTTGATGCTGCGGGGGGGGACAGTCCAGCCTCCCACCCTTAAATACGCATTCAAAGCCTGTCAAGGTCTCCCGTCCACTGCGGTTGCTTGCAGAACCAACAATTAGAGCTCCCCCCTCCTTTTTTGGATAAAGTACCAGTCAACTTGCAGTAAAGGTCCTTCCCTACTCTTTGCCAGATGTCATGGATTACTGCCTCTGGATGGCTTTCCCATGAAAAGCATAAATAAATATATGTCTTCAAGCTCCTGGCATGAAGTCAAGACACCCCCCCTCCTGTTTACTTGAGCTTTTTTTTTCCCTTTTTCTCAGACAGATTAATGTCTTGTCCTTAATGGCCTGTCAAACATCAAACCCACCCATCCTTCTCTGTGTGTGTGTGTCTACGGAGGAGGATGTGGCCGCTGAGGACGGCCGTGGGGTGGGAAGCTGAGCACCTGCCCGTGGGAAGCCGCAGCTCTGGGCTTGTCTGCTAACCCTTGCTGCTGCCCTGTGCGTTGGTCTCGGGACCAGATGGAAGCGGGAGAGAGCCGTCTGCACGTAAAGGCTGTGTTGGATTGCAGTGCCTGACGGGCGGTGCGCGGGATTAGTTTCTGTACGAGGTGGCAGAGTGCCGCGTGCCTGGAGATCGGGGCCTGAAGGTGTAACGTAGCAAAGGGAGAAATGAAAAATGTGTGGATCTTTTCAGTGCACACGAGAAAGCTACTCCTTACTCTGCATTTCTGCGTGGTTGTGACCGCGCTGAGCTTACACTGGGCTGCAGGGGGTTTCTCACAGTTGGCTGGGGGATAACTGGATGTAGCACCCAGTATCGGCTCGTTGACTTTTACAGTATTTCTAGCCCTGTAGTGTGAAATGCAGGAGCTGGACCCCCATGTAAAGCTGTGATACCTCTTTAAAAATCATCAAAATGGGAAGGAAGGAAGGAGAGGGCTTTAAGTCTGTCACTGGGTCATATTTTCATCCTTCTCTGATATTTAGAAATTCTTTTTATTGGAAGCTGAGAATCCCAAACCACGTGATTCCTGGAAGGGCAGCTTAAAATAGAGTAGGCAGAGTAAAGAAAAAAGTTGTTGTGGAAACTTTTGCAGTGAAATCAGAGGCATTACCAGCACTACACTAAATGAATATGCTGATTAAAGCTGGGAGGAGCCGTTGCCATTTCCTTACATTTCCCTGGGAACGTGGCGTCTCCTCCGCGCACAGGCTCCTGCAGCCAGATGGAGTTTGCTGTCGTTGTGGCACCTTCACGTAGGGAATATCAGGCTGCGCTTCCAGGGCAAGCTGCAAACCTGGGAGCTTGGCTGGCATCACCAGTCACCCGACGAGAGACCAATAAATCAGAGCAGTGGGACACGGAGAGAAAGAAGAAAGGGATGTATCGGTTTGCTTTATGCCAGCGCTCCTCCAAACGATATCCGTGGCCACCGTGTTGTTCTCAGCCGCCATCCTTGCGGTGCTGCTGCACTGGCTATGCTCCCCTCCCAATCCTTTTGTGATTTCTGGATGATTAAGATGGAGTCAGGCAGAAAGCAGAGTTGGCACGGCCAGGCTGTTACCCTATTAGAAGGTCCAGATGTACCGAATCAGGGTTCCTTGTGGCTTCTGATGAGGAAGAAACAAAACAGGGCTGTAGTTAGGTTTAAAGGATTTGGTAAGCGCGCATGTGTCGTGGGTCTAACTGCCTTTGATGGGTACCAGATGGCAAGCAGAAAGGGGAGGACGGAGCCGGGGGGAGGGCACGGCGAGGAGGCACAGCGAGGCAGAAGGCTGGAGAGGTCCTTTGTGAGCCTCTGTAGGGAAATGTCGCGTGTGAAAGGTGCTTATATACACGTGTATGTTAATGCCTATGTTTACATAGGTAAGTAGATATATACGAAAGCATTTTTCTATGCATTGGGTCGTTGAGATACAAGCCTGTTGCTTACCATGCGCCTCTGCTGTTTGAAAAGATTAATCATATTGTGAGAGCATCTCACTGCTCTCTATGGGTTTGCAGCCTGTCTTCTGTTCCAGAGGACGGTGAGACTGTGGCTTCAGCCCAGAGAGCCAGGGGGTTTGGCCAGGAGTGCTGGCCTAGCCTGGGTAACAGATCCCCCCTGCCTCCACCGGAGTTGTATCCAGTGTTGAATCTCAGCCTCAGAAGAGAAGAAGGTGTCGCATAGACCCGGGTGGCAGGGATGCCGTAGTGCTCGCTGCTGGGTGCTGGCTGTGGAAGAAGCAAACATTGGGTCAGTTCTTACTACTTCAAATGGTAATTGGTTTCTGATTCACTGAATCCTTGGGCTGATGAGATTTTCTCTTAAAAAAATGACATTTGTATGTAATGAGTTGGGAAGAAGAAGACAGCCCAAGGATTTGTTTGCGTGCAGTGATTTAAACACTGTGATTTTTCTCAGTCACTCAGCTAGCATCCTAAGAAAGCCAAGCAGACTGGAAGCAGGTGAAAGGATTATGTGTGGCGAAAGTGCTGGAAGAGGAGACCATCATTGACGTGTCACCATTTTCCCATTTGCAAATTGTAGGGTGCTGCATCTGTAGCTGGGAACTTCTGCCGCTTAGCTAATTTGGAAAATTGTGAGATATTAGGATTGAAAATACAGGCTAAACACCTCATTAGTGTAAACCAGCGTAGCTGTTTGGCTACCAGGGAGACTTGGAGATTTATACCACCTTCAGGCCTGACACGGTGTGTTTTCCACTATTGTGTTATAATTCAGTACAGCTTGTAAAATAATGTCGACTAACTGTTGGCAGGGAAACGGAGTAGATAAATCTTTTATGAGTGAGTCCAGTCTCCCTGGGCTGTGCTCAGCCCCTTGGGGAGCTGGGGGTGGCTCTGGCCGTGCTCTGGTGTCTGCCGAGGAGGAAGAGGCAGGAGCGTCGCGGCTGGTGCGTATGGCTGGGTCTTGGAAGGTCTCCATCTACCACGGCAGCAATTGCTTAACCTGGCGTTGTCCCGTATGTGTGGGACAGACACATCCCACGTGTACCTCTTGCAGTGAGAAACTGGGTGCTACCAAAGTCCAGAGCAGTTTCCTTTTTCCGTTGTTCCCAGTATCAGGGAAGGTATTACATGCAGACCTGGGCCTTTTTGATTAAAAACAAACCAAAACATTTTTTCTAAATGGAAATGTTTAGAAGAATGTGTCAATAACAACATAATTTCCATGGAGAAACATTTTGGAAATAAAAATGTGTGGAGCTAGAAAATGCCAGAATTGAACTGGGGAATTTTGATGGGTAGCTTTAGGTGTGCACCTGCTTCTCTGATAGGGCTTTTTTTTCATTTCATAGTACACGGAGTTATCATATTATTGAGCTAGCATAATATGATGTGATTTGGTATTTAGCTAATGCATTTATTTACATTTATAAAATGTGTGTATTTAGATACACATAATTATTTTTGAATCATTAAGGGCAGCTGCTGTTTAGTATAGTCTGAAACCCCCGCTCTACTATGTCAAAGCATTTCATTACCAGATAATAAAATTTGATATTTTTGATATATCTGAAGTTGAGCTGAAGTGTGATTTGAGTCACTGAGTGGTGGAGGTTGGGAGAGGCTGCTGGAGGTCCTTTGGTCCAGCCCCCTCCCTGAAGAAGGCCAACCCCAAGGTTAGATCAGGTCGCTCAGGGTCGTGCCCTGCAGAGTTCAGAACACATCCAAGGGAGCCAGTTCCTCGGTCTCCCGGTGCTGGATCACTGTCGTGGTGAAAATTGTTTTCTGACACTGCAGTGTCTTGGGCTGCAACCTGCTTGTCCTTTTGGTCCGCTCCTCTAGAGCCTGGCTCCATCTGCCCTACAACCTCCTGTCAGGAGGCTGAAGACGGCAAGAAGGTCCCCCCTCAGCCGCCTCTTGAGCAAACCCATCTCCCTCTGACTCTCCTCCTCCATCATCTGCTCCAGCCCCAGGGTTGCAGCTGAGCACTGGAATTTCCGTCTACCATTGATNTGTCTNAATTGGGTGCCAGTGATAATGAAGATGCATTGGCACANGCTTCAGGCTGGGTGGCTGCTTGGGTACANGTCAACGTGTGCCCTCGCTGGGCTTTCGGCTGCGTTGCCACGGCCTCTGCTACCTTCTGCTGCCGGAGCTCAGTGATTAAAGCCGCTTCAGGTGTGTTAACTCACCTTGTTGTCATGTTCCCGGAGTGTAGTACAGACGTGGCCTTTGCGCCAGCACGGGGAACGCTCTCCCCACAACACAAATCACAGATATTTTCATCGAGACAAAAAGATAAAATGTTTCAATTAGTAATAAACAACAGCTGTGGTGGAGAAATTAAAAAAAAATAGAGTTGCTCAACTCGTATGTTGCGGTGCATCATGCAGATATTGTCTGGGAAAAAGGAAAACATTCCTAACAAAATTCGAAGAATTTCGTGACATTTGCTGAAACTGAAACCAAGCCCTTGCACCGGAGCTCCTTTGCACCGGAGAAGGATGGCAAGGGAAGTGACTAGCAGCTCCTCACGCCGTACAGCCGGCACCGCTGCGCGCTTTGTAGCGTCTCCCACGTGCGGGTTTGCCCTGCTTTACCACCAGACTTGAGTTCAGCTCGGCGGCCGTCCCCAGCCACCAGCCCCGTGCTGGGCCCGTGCGTGCTCAGGGCGCAGCCCGTTGTCACTCGTGGCCTCGGGTTCGGCGTCACCTCAGCTCCCTGCCCCGCGGTGTGCGCGGGGGCTGGCGCCGTGCCGTGATCTCGCTGCGGAGCGTGCGAAGAGGGGAGGAAACCCCCTGCCGTGGGCTCGCCGCGGCGTGGCCGCGCGGTCCCCGGGACGGAGGGCTGACGTGCCCTCGTGCTGTCCCTGTGCCGGCAGATGCGCGGAGGTGAGCAGATACAACATGGGCAGCTGAACCCAGGGAACAAAGGAGGCTGATGTGCGTGAGCCTGGGGAATACTTGGCTCATCCTGCCATCAGCAGGCTAAATATTTGTAATTTCTGTCATAAAAAATTCACCAGCTGCAGAAGTCAATAGAGGGGAAGTAGTAAACATGACATGACATTGCTTTTGTAGCATTGCTCAGAACAAGAAATCTCCTCTTCCAGACAAAAGCCTGGCGTTGCTGCCTGGATGGGCTTGAATACTGCTGGGGTCTTGTCAGAAAAACGTCTGCCCCAATTCAGTCATTTGGAAGAGGATCCCAGGTCTCTTCAGAGTAATGAGGCCTGAATGTAGTCTCGAGCCGAGTGATTTAAAGTGCAAGGGATGTTTCCTTACCCTGCCTGTTTATAGGGCAATGCATTTTTAATATGGAATGATCCAAAAGTCAGTTCAGGAAGGATATACAATCAAAGGGAGGAAATAGGTCATAATTTCTCCCAAGGGACTGCCCTCAATCATCTCGAACTCCCCATCCAGTCCATTTCCCTGAATATTAGATGGTGCCAAAAAGGGGGCTTTTTTATTTTTCCCTCCCGTTGCTTTGGCACCGCAGCAGCAGCATATGCCGAGCATCTCGGCTGGGGTCTTTGGGGCGAGAAAGGTAAAACTCTGCCCCATGGTGACAACAGATGGGCTGGTTTATCTTTGCTTGTGGGAACGCGACACATGCCATCACTGGAAAGGAGGAGCACTAGCCACCCCCTGTGTTACTGGAAACTTCTCTGGCTCCGTCGGCTGAGGTCCCAAAGCCCTTACAGCTTCAATGAGAAATGAAATTATCTCTCTTATTTATATCCACTAATAATTGCTTCTTCTAATTGCCCTAGTTTGTGGGTTTCTTCCCAGCAGGTTAGGCTGAAATTTCAATTTCACTTTGATTTGCATAATCACTTGAGCCTCTTTCCCTCACTTTCTCCTTTCACTTGACACCATGGACTGAGTTTCCTCCCCTGGGAACCAGATGCAGTCCTTCGGGTGTGTGTCGTGGGAGCAGGGGGTTCAACGCAGTCTCCTGGTCACACCTGTCTTTCAGTGTCACCTCTGAAGATATATTTAATTTGCCCAACCTGCATGGTGTTCCTTGGTAGCCGGTGACGGCCAGGCTGAAGCTGCCTGTTACCAGGCATCGCGTTGTGGGTGAGGTGGGGAGGTAGGGGTGCGTGTTGCTCTTCTTTCTGTGTTTTCTCTTTCTTTTCTAAAATGGTGGTATGGCAGGCTTTGCTGCAGGTCCTGCTCGGGACGCAGCCACGTGCCTGCCGTGATGTCTGCGAGGGGTCTGCATGCACTGCTGGCTCGGGCTGTGCTTGACTCCACGGGCCGACTGCGGGGATTAAATCAACGCAGAAGGAGGACTCAGCCCTTTTAAGAAACAATTTGGCATTGCAGATGGCAGGGTACCTTCTTCTGAAGCAGGTTGCCAGGGCCGGAGAAGGAAAAGTCTTGGACAGGTCTGTGGGGCAGCCCCCCAGCTGCACCCCCTGTGCTGCCCCTCCGGCACTGACTGCCCCAGGTTCGACAGCGAAACGAGAGCATCCCCATCGCTCCTTGTCCGTCTGTCTAGGATTAGTCCTTAATGTGTCTGTCGCTCACCGTTTAATGGCACACAAAAGGGCAACCAAGGCACGTCCCCATGTCCTGATGTCCACCAGTCTCCCCAGATGCTCCCTCCTCCTGCCAGCGGGCATCTCGGCACAGCCGGGGTGGTTCGATGCCCCAAGGTCAGGTGAAGCCGGGCTCGGAGAGAGAGGCTCGAGCTGGTCCCTGGGCTCGGTGGACACGCTGGTGTTTCGGCACGGTCCAGCCTCCCCCGCTGACGGCTCGTGAGCTGCCTGTGGGCGCAGGCTGGGTTTGCAGCGGCTGTTGGGGCCGGAAGACGTGAAGCTGCCTTGAAGACAGAAGCCCTCCCTGCTTATAGACCCCATGTTGTCATCTAACAGATTTCTTTGGGTAAAGAGCCTATTTTTCTCACTACCGTCACAATCTTTCAAGGTGTGAAGAACCCTTAGTCAAGCTGGAGGGAGAGGGAAGGGTTTCTGGTGAAGGGACTCGGTTGATCTGGGGTTTATTTTCAAACCACATCACGAATTTTCTTTTGACTGTGTCTCTCAGTTCACAGANCGTGGTCTGCAAAAATTTTTGGAAGGAGCTAGTGTTTTCCCTAATTACAGCAAATGGGTGCCGTTCATCAAAGCCATTGGAATTCGTTTGGGGGGGTTGCAGAGTTGCAGAGTGAGGGGTGATGAGTGGTGTTTGCATCGCCCGTTAACCCGAACAGCTTCCGAACGGGCTGTTGTCCTCCACGGATATTGTGTCTTCTGCTGAGCCGAGGGGGAAGGAGCTCGCTAGGCTGTGAGTAACCACCGCCTGCTCTGCGCTGCCGGTAATGTGCTTGGGGGGAGGTGGGAATGGGGAACCGGGGTCAACAGTAACGTTTTGTTACTAACTCAGTATCCGAGCACGCAAATATCCATTTTTAATGGCTGTGGGTTTATTACTGGTGGCTTTTTTTTTAGTGCTTCCTCTAACCCTGTAGCTCTTAGATGTGGTTCTGCATTCTAGTAATAAGAAAGCAAAAAGACTCTTTGAAAAGTAGACTCTGGAGGGAAGAGGCAACATAAGTATTTTGCCTTTCAATTTCTGTTATGTTTTATTTACCTAAGTAAATGAAGAAAGATACCTGTATGTGTCTGTTAGTGTGTACAAAATGTATGGAGCGCTTCTACCAGGTGAATGTGACAGTGTCCCTGTCTTACAAGACCACATTACAAACTTTCAAATGTTGTAAGCCTGTGGAAATTAAAATACCCAGGCCCTGCAGCACACAGACCACTTCACCTTGTCTAAAGTGCCTTTGAAAGACTAAATAAAAAAAAATAACCAACCATGCATATAAAGCTTAGACATTTAGATAAATACTGACTTCTTTCTGTCTGGTGGGAGTCCTTCCACTCAGCCGTAGGACCTCTCGGTGCCGGTATCAGCAAGCAGCGATAGGAGTCTGGCAGCAAGGAGAGGCTGAACACGATACGCTGTGAATAAACTGCTCTGTAGTAGCAGATGCACCAACAGTAAATGTCGTCGCTTTGCGTAGAGCTTTAAGGTTCTGCTAATAGCCCAAATGCAGAGATCTCGGCTTTTAGCCCCTGCCCTGCTGCACGCTGAACACCAGCTGGTTAGGAATTGAGCCCTGTAATTTAGAGCAAGAGGAACTCATATGCTGAGGCTGTACATTTAATGCTTTGCTGAGTCCCGGAGTTTGTCTGCGATCTTTTGACTTTAGGCTTGAGCTCCAGTGTACCTGTCAGTNAAAAGCACTCAGCCTAGGTGTTTCTTAAAAAATCCTGCTGTGCTTGTCGAGGCTCNCCGNCAGGTCTCNAGGCTGATGTTCAGCCTCTGCGGCACTNNGATGCGCAGGAGGACTTTTTCTGGTGGAGGAGCATTTGGCCCAGGGATAGTTGAGCTGGAATCCCTCGAGTGAGCGGCAGCCTGATGCTGCTGTCTGCTTGGTGGGCTTTGAAAGGCAGGGAACTGAGCGAGCTCTGGTGAGAACAGCCTTGGTGCCCCAAACCAGCGGGGGACAGCTGATGTGGGAAGAACCCTGGAGGGTCCCTCCTGGGCAGGGCATGGAGCTGGCTGAGCTTAGCTGGAAAGGCTTGCTTGGGTGAAGGGAGGGGGACGCGTCTGGTAATTCTGAATCTGCGCTGCTCTTCCAGATGCATTTGGAGAGGAAAGTACTCTGTCCTCCTGCCCGTGCCATGGCCCTTAGTGATGCCGTGGTGGATGCACTTATGGAGGGAAAATAACTGGCCTCTTTGGCCAGCTTGGGCAGTGCAAGTGATCTTTAAAAGCTGTTGACGACTGAGCAGGAAGGAATCCGCACTGTCACTGCACAATCCACGCACTGCCATAACTCCCCGTAGAGAGAAGGCTGAATTCCCCCTCCAGGGCATGCAGGCGCCTGCTAAAGCTCACGTTTACATACCCAAATTTTTGCCAGTATTAGGTTTGACAGCCCTTTTCCACCCCTGGCAGTAATTAGAGCTCTGATGAATGTTTGCCAGTGGCATTGTCATGGGCAGCTGACCATTGCCTATTGCACTTTGGGTACGGTGAGGAATATGGTAAGAGAACAAATAAAAATAATCAGTTAAGCTGCAGGAATTGACTCGTAGCCAAGCTGGTGCTGCTGTTGGAGCCTGATGATATTTTGTCCTAGGTGACAACTGGATGTGGGCGACCTCATTTGCTTAAACGTCAGATTTGATTCTTTCCTGCACAAAGGCAAATTTTTTTTTTTTTTTGAGAAAGCAGAGTCTTGGTGCTCATCGGGAAGGCCAGGATGCGTCTGGCACTGCCCGCGGGAGGGAGCGGGGATGGGGGGGTAAAGGCAGCACGCTGGGTGTCTGGATGGGTGGCATCCTGCTTGCATAGCAAACCAAGGAAATGGTGCTGAGTTTCAGGTACCATTTTGAACAATTTAAAAGATTAAAATGCTGCTTGGGAAAAACTACAACTCTGTGTCCCGCCTACCTCTGCTATGTGCTCTCTGACTTGGTAGCAAACGTACCCTAAGAGCTGCTCTGATGTCCCTTGATGTTGCTAGTGTAATAACAAGGAATTAAATACCGTCGTGTTCATTTCAGATTCCATTTGAAATACAAATAGGTAAACCCTTGTTCATCAAATGCAAAAGAGCCAGTGGAACAAGGAAGTTCAGTGAACGTTTTTTGTTTTAAATCTTCTGAGAAATACTACAAAGGGCACTGAGTAAAACAGGGTGAGGTAACGAGAGCGGGGTTCTCGCTGCCTTTTGATTGAGGAGCACACAGGCGTGTTTAATGCTGGGCTTGCCCCTGGGACGGGAACCGCTGCGTCTTGAGCTTCTCGGGCAAATGAAGGGAGGGCACTGCTGAGTTTGGCCGGCTCTGCTGGTCGCCCGCTGAGTCACCTCGGGCAACTTGGTTTAATCTTTCTGGCCTTGTGAAGCGGGGTTGCTGTGGGTCTGCCACGTGGACTGCCGGGGAGAGGAAGGGCTGCTGTGCGCTGTGGGACAGGCGTTTGATACCTCTGACAGCACAGGGCCACGCTTGCTTGGCACCTGTAGTTATTGATAATATTATTGATCTGTTTGTCTAACGGCTGACCCCGAACCTGTCGATGCGAAACGGAAGCATCCTATTGACTTTGTGGGACTTCAGAGCAGACCCCGCGTCCTCACCCCTATCGGCCCCTGCTTATGGGTGCAAACGTCCTCGGCCACATAACCTGCCCGCGCCGGCAAGCTCCGCTCTCTTTGGAGGCCGGGCAGCTGTCTCCTGCGATGCTGGGGGGTGGAAGAGGGTTGGTTTTGTGCAGTGGGGTGCTGAGGGGCCCTGGGGTGCAGTGGGAGCATGGTGGCTCTGGGTGGCTGTCATGGGATGTGTCGGGAGAGGGTGACAATTTTCAGCCATGGGAATTCCTGCTTAGAGACAGGGACAGGAGAGGAGTTATGATTTAGCACAAATTTGCTATAAACAGGGTTACACCTGCAGCTGGGGAAAGTTGTAGAAACATTTGGTGTGCGCTTCGCTTTGCAGACTGGCGCGTAGGTAGCGGTTTTGTTCCTGAGGAGACTGTTCCCTGCATGTGACGTGCCACCGAGCAGATTCCACTTTAGCAGTCAGGAAAATTGTGTTCTCATCAGAGGAGCTGCCTCCTCCTGCTTTGTTAAGGGGGAAGAAAATGTTTGCCTGGGAGAGAGAAATACGTATTTGTTTGAGGCGAATGTGCTTGTTGGCAGTGGAGGCGAGGAGGGTGGAGATGTGCTGGCTTTGAAGCAGCCCTCCTGTTCCCGTGCTTCGCAGCGATCCTCGCAAGACCAGCCACAACTGCGCTCAGACACGCGAGCGTCGAGAGCTCAGCGTCTTGCGGAGCGCAGACCACGTCGTCGTCACTCAGCAAGTAGTTGATAACCGTGACAGAGTCGCAGCATCTTGCGTTTCTTCAAAGTTATGCGTGACGGTAGCTGGGGGAGCCCGTGGGTTGCTGTTTTGCTCGGCATCCAGGCGCTCTGGTGGGGTGTTGCAGCGTGCAGGGCAGAGCTGAGCCCAAAATGTGGCTCTGTGACACTGCTTGGTGATGTGGAGGGGAGAATCTAAGGGGCGATTGAGTGAAACAGCAAAACACCTGGGGAGAGTTGCTGATAGCAGTTTGGGATTTGGCTTTGATTGAGCAGCGCACGAGAATAAAGCTGTCAGGGTAAAGCCTCAGGGCTGACGTTTTTAGAAGTATCGCTTTCTTTTGGACTGTCTGGGTTGGGCACTGGTGATTGAACTCCAGTCTCACACAGTCGGCGCTCAAAGTTTTCCAGGAATTGAGGCTTTTTAAAGGCAATTCAAATTGAGCTCCTTCCTCCCCACACGATTTTGGAAAATCGTGACAGAGGCTACACAATTAAAATAGAATTCAGTTATCTGAGACCTGGTTCTGTTTGTTCGTGGTTATGGTGGTGTTCCCGGAAAGAGTCTCGTGGCGTTCCCTGACACGCTGCGTTCGCGCAGAGACCGAGCTGTGTGAAAGCCTGGGCGTCTGCGGGAGCAAGCCAGCAGCTCCTAGTTAGCTTTCTGCACGTGATCCTTCTGCTTGAGCTTTTGCTGGACTCACAGATTTTTGCTGGAGTAGGTTGTTAGAGGAAGGGCTGTTTGGGTTGCAGCGTGTGGGAAAATGAATTTGTGTGTTCAGTGAGCATTTGAAAACCAGATGTCAGGGCAATGGATGTGCTGGTTATTGGAATTAGGCAGGAAAATGTGCAGCCCCCAAATCTGTCTGATGAATTTCCTGATTATTCTACCCCAGCAAGTATCCTACATCCCAGACCTATAACAGTAAATTAAATTACTGCTTTTAAAAATTGATGTGTTATTGATAATTGGCCCTAACCTGTCTGCTTTGGCCTTTCAGGTACATTGAGATATTGCATCAAAATTATGAGTTCATTTGGTGATCAGGGGCAAGGGTATATTTGGTTCTGTGAAACTACTAGCCAGCCTAAACAAAGCAGATCGCAGTAGGTAAGCTTTAAGAAGCCACTGATGATATTTTAAGCCCAAGTTAACTGCAAGTGCTTCTTGCGATCTGTCAGTCAATCCAAAGAGAGCCTCCTGATGGATAGACCATGTGTTGGCTTGTCTGACACTTCTCGAAGGCACTGACAGTGACATGGATCAAACAGGACTGTCTCTCAGCTGCTTTGTCTTCAGCTTCCTAGTGCCAGTTCATTTAACTTAAATTATAATATATTGTGTGATGGGCGCGATTTGGAGCATTGGGTTCAAAAGGCTGGCGAGGTTTGTATCCAGACACCGATTGCTGACTGCCAGGCGACCGGGTCCGTTGTGCTAACAGCTCGGAGTCTGTTTCCGCACCTTGAATTTTGATGAAATAGGGATCTAAATGCAGGCCTGATTTAGCTTTCTCATGGTGACCTTAATAAGCATCATGTCAATAGAAGAAATCAGTTTCATTTAAAACAAAGTCAGCCTGCTGGGGAGTGTTAACTTAGGGATGGGAAAATTATTGTCACCCCATCACACTGCTCTCGGGATTTACACTGCACGTGGTACGGGTTCATTTGTAAAATGATCATGCTCTAATTAAAGTCCTTGGAGAGCTGGAATTGGTTTGGTGCAGTTAGAATAGACCCCTAAATTAGCATTTAACAATGACATCCAGGAGTGGGTCAGAGGATTTTTCATGCTGGTTGTCCCTTATTTCTAGGACCAATATATTTGGAACGCTGTTGTTTCAAGGGATACCATAGCGTTGCTTCACTCAGCGCTCTACCTGACACACGCTTCGGGCCATTGTGTGGTGCTGGGAAAGGGGACGATGCCTTCCAGCCCCGTATTTGATTGTGCATTTTGAACACTGAAAGGTGGGCTGGGTGAACTCTGAGAAGAACTCAGGGTCTCCTTCCCTTTCCCCCTGACTTGTGTGGATAGTGGCATTCACAGGCTGACTGAATTACAATTCAAGTTCAGATAATTCGCACTGTGTGATGCCTTCATTATATTTTTTGGTGGCTGAGTGATGTTGGAGAACCATCAGAATGGTTTTTAACAGCTCCTTGGAAGCCGGAGCTGGACTTTCCAGGTGCATACACACTGTGTGCTGCTGGTACGTAGGTAAGGAGAAAGTACCTGATCTTCAGTGACAATGGATGTCACACCACATCCCCTGATTTGCCTAAACACTCAACATTGCAATTACGTAGAGCAGCATACACACAGATGACAAAACAATTAAACAGCAGTGAAATATAAAGGGAAAAAATGAACAAGTAACCAAATTCATTTGACACAGAGATCAAAACATATCGACGGCGTCTCGCAACTCTGATAATTCCATTGAGCTATGCAGAGCTTAGCACTGATGCTCACACGCAACCTCTGATTAACATTAAGTGGGGCTGTCATTTTGACATAGCTGGATAAACCAATATTGAAATATCTATTAAATATATCAGACTCGAACAGGGAGCACAAATCTTATTATATTATTTCAGCTGCAATTAGGTGGGAGATAAAATCATAAACAGAGAAGTTGAGTGAATTTTCTTCTGACGGCGCGGAGACACCTGGGTGTTCGTTGTTTTGGGGAGAGGCTGGAGGGGTGCCGAGGACCCGCTGCTGCCCAGGGCGTGTCGGGCTGAGAGGCGACTTCTGCAGTATGCGCAGAACAGCTTTATAAGTTCAACGATATTAGCTGCAATCCTCCTTGAGCTAATGACAGTTGTAATGACTGTCCTTGCATTTAACTGGAAATAGTAGTTCAGTGGTTTTACAACCCAGAGTCTGCCTAATTGGCTCTTTGAACAGATAAACATTGCTATTTAGAAGGTTTGCTTTAGGATGTTATGCATTCTGTTCCTATTAATAATGGAGGTCATGCCATTAAAAACTTTCACATGCTAGAAGTGCAATTTTAAAAATAATTCGCTTGGGGAAACAAAAATAAAAGCACCTTTTCCATTTTCAAGAATATTGATGTTGCAAAGCCGGGCCCTCCAGAGCGAGCGGAGGGAAGCTGAGGTTTCCTCTGCAACTCGAGCTGTGTGCACGCAGGACACGAGCTTGGTTTTGTTATGTGGCCTCATCCTGTGGTTTCCCCGGCAAGTTTGTGACTTGCTCCAAGGATCTCACTGCTGCAACCTGAACCAGCGGCCAGATGGGCAGTTTTAGTGGCTTTGAATACCCCTGCTTGTATTTTGTAGGTTGGGGACCAGAAAGTCATTCATTTGGTCCTTGTTATTTAAGGTGGGATTTATCTTACCTACGTTTAGCAGGCTGACATCCCTGTGTGTGGTGATTTCTCCCAGCTGATGATGAGGGAGAGCCGGACCCTTTCCGAAGACCCCTCTCTCCACTGGCAATGGAAGCTGGCTTACGTGGCCAAACTTGGGTGAGACGAGTTCCACCAGTACTGTCCAGTCCCTGTCCTGATTTCATTTCGTTCTGCTGGTTGTCATACTTGGATGACTTGCCATCACTGCGCTGCTGTGTATGGGCAGCTGTCTTTTGTAAGCCTTTTACAGGTACAAACCCAGGGAAGAAGGCACTAAGTGAGCTTCCCGGGTTTACGCAGGGAGTTTGCGACAGGCAGAGAGCGCGTCTTTGCTGAGTGGCGACGTTAATGCCGTGACCAAGAAAATATTTCTCGTCTTCTATCAAAGCCTTTCCTTTCTCCTCTTGTGTCGTGAACGCTCTGTGGTGAATGAGCGATGAGCACCGGGGTGCTCCCAGCACACGACGCAGCATCCCCAGTCAGGAGCTCTTCGGTCGTCGCTGCAATTGAAGGAGCTGTCGAGCTCCCTGGAAGCCAGCGGGCGTGTTGCCATTAGCTTCAGCGAAGCTAGGATTTTATCTTCGTCATACAGCCCTGCCTCATTCTCTGTCCAATGTTTGAACTAACCGAGGCATAAATTTACTTCCGATGCTGGTTGGTAAGAAGTGAAAAATGAATTTCTGCCAAACTGGGATATATTCTTCAGCTATATTTAATAGGGTCTGTATCCCATCCCAAGAGGTCAAGACCTCTTTCTAACAAAGTTTATGATAATAGATTTCGCTTCTATTAGTGTATTGGCCTTAGTATTTGCAGGGAAAGGAATAGAGGTGCTTTAAGAAATAGAAATGATTGATGTCAGGTATAGAATGCTTTACTCTTTCTCGTGTACTTTACTGTTGGAGGAATGAACAAATAGTCTGTGAATAAATAAGGGAATATTTATATTCTCTCTTGGTCTCTACTGCCCGGCGTCTTTCCTTCTGGAATGGCAGAGAGTGCTGAATAATTCATGCAAGCAGTCATTAATCCTGCCTTCTCCTTCTCACTTGCTCAGGGGGACACCTAGTTCAGATACTATAAAACTGTGGCCATAGAGTGTGTGTTGAAGCTCCCCAAGCTAAAGTCAAGGAGCTTGTCTGCAGTCTAAAATGTCACTAATGAGAACAGGCTTGTTAATATGCAAAGTACTGTCGGCACCCGTGCATTTTGGTAGGGGCATGTGCAGCTAAGAGAGAGCAGAGAGCTTGTCTGGGGGCTTTNTCCCAGGGGACTGGTCCTGGCAGGTTGAGAGGAGGACAAGAAACGCGAAGAAGAGGACACTGGTTTCTCTGACACACAAGCTGTTAGCAGTCTGTGCAGACAGGATCTCGGCCTGGTGCTGGATAAATACTTGTGGGATAAACAGAATATGTAGTAATAAATCATGAAGTGTATTCCCAAATGGACGGAGGTTGTTTGAACTCCACCTTCTTTTCCGGTGTCAGGAACCAGTGTAGCAGGAGGAGTTGTGTGGGGAACTGGATGCTTTTGGAACGCGACTTCATTTGAGTAGCGCTGTGTGTCTGACCTGGCAGCCTGAGAGCAGCCGCCCGCTCTTGCTGTGCCACGAAACGTGCTCAGCCGAGCTCGGAATCGCGGGACGGACGTCTGGAGGTGGTGGGGACAATTCTGCTGGTGACATGGCGCGCTCTGGCTCTGCCCGTCGGTCTGTCCTCCGCGGGTGGTGGTGGTGTGGCTCCGTGTAAGGCGTGCACGCTATAAGCATTCTGCAAACTCAGATTCAGAAAGGAGTAGAGAAGTACTCAGTCAGGAAGGCAGTCCTGAGCCGATAGCGTTATGGATTGTGTGTCTCCGACTTCTGAATATGTGCATATAATATTACTTGCTGAAATGCACCAACAGAAATGTAAACACCAGTGATCATTAATTTTATTGTACGTTTTTTTCCCTTTTATGGAAGCTTGGAAGTGCTGTAAATTTGGATTTGAACCATCAGTGACTGGAGTTCAAAATGTAGGCTTGACTCTCCAAAAGATTTATGCGTGTACTTAATGGTTCTCTCAAAAGAGTTCCCAACTGGAGCCTTCCTGTCAGAGAGGCTTTGCGTGAGAGGGCTGCGGTAAGATCTGAAGCATGTGTCAGGGTACACGTTAAGTGCATGTATGAGGGCTCCTAACAGCCATTAACGTAGAGTGAAGAACTGCACTGAGCATTAAGGAGAAACCTCTCTGGCTGGGTGAATTGCACGTACCGTGGAGACTGCCAGACGTGCAGCAAGACCCAATCTTTGGCTTTTCTTGTTTCCAGATTAACGAAACATAGCTAGTAGGATTGGCCAGCGTCATAAAAACCCACTAACAAGAAATCTGTCACATTGGAAAGGGTTACCGAGCAACTTTGCGAGAGCCGTGGCAGGGGTCTGCAGGGCGGAGAGTCCCTGTGCGAGGAGCGGGATGGCTGCGAGCGCCGGCTGAGCTGCGAGGTGCGTCAGCAGGACACGCAGAACACGGCCATGTCCCTTCCTGGTGGGGATCCTACGCAGCCTCACAACTTCTCATCAGCCTACTCCTTTTGACAACAATGAATGTATGTATTGCTTTCAAATATTATTAGGCTCAGAAGAACCGTAATGCTTTAAACAGTGAACCGTGTCCATGCGGGTGGAAAGCAGAGGTGTGGAGGTGTGCTTTTTCAAGGCCTGTTCAGCTGGGAGAGCTGCTTGGAAGGATGGAGGTGTTGCAGGGAGGGTGAGGAATAGCTCAGGGGGAGAAAAAGAAGTCTGAGCCCATAAATGGGAAATGGTGTTCTTGTGCTCAGGATGAGCAGCAGGGCATTTTGCATGTTACTGCAGTCGGGGATGACGTTTCCAGCTACTTTATGTGTTTGCTCTTTTGGAGGGTAGATGAAATAGCGAGTGTTTAGTTAGAATCCGGCCCATTCTTCCCAAAGCCAGTGACTACTCCCCAACTGATGGAAGTGCTGAAGAGCAGCTGTACCTCCTGCTGCAGGAAGGAAGCGAGGAGATGTATCAGCAAGCAAACAGAAACGACCCTGGAGATTTGCTTACGCTAGCAGACAGAAGTGAAGCTATCAATTTTGGATCCTTCAAGGTACAAACTTTGCCCTCCTCCTAGCAGCTTAGACTCCACCAACACTTTTCAGGCTTCATCCCATGGATGCTGTCTCTGAACCAGCTGTTGGATGGGACTGCGTGAGGAGACTGTGAAGGTGCTGGCTAGAAGGATGAGTTTATTGCCCCAGGCTGCCAAAGGCTCTGTGAACAAGTGTTTTGAAAGAGAGAACACCTGGGTCATCAAGGCTCTTCTGGGATCCTGTTGTGTAGGGCTGTGGTGGTTTGATTTCTCTCCTTGAAAGCACCGAGACCCTGGGCGCTGGCACTGTGCAGGAGATGAGTCTCCATAGCCACGTGCTTCGCCTGTGCTTGTGGCCGGCTCTGAAGCCGGAGCATTTCCAATGAAATTCCCACGCCTCTGGTGCACACGGAGAGCATTTGCTGCGGCCTCCCACTCCATCCTTCGGGTAGAGAATTGTCAGGCATCGTGATGACACAAGCCATGCAGGCACCGTGCTTACTCAGACTCAGAGCAGCCTTTTTATTTATATAGCCACTGCCTCCTCCAACGGGTCTAAAAATAAAAAGCTTGCTCTGAGTAAGCAGATCGCCTGCCTTCCCTGCGAGATTGCTGTGATGTAACTTCTTATTTTTCTCCTGCGGGGAGCAGGGATTCAGCCAGAGAAATGACTTGCCGTGGAGCACGGCGTCTCGGGGAGGAGTGAAGCTGAGCTGATTGCTGGCTGCAGCGGGGCTGACAGTGCCGACAAGCACCACCTTCCACGCCGATGCGCTCGCGGCGAGGCCCCGTGGCACGGGGAGGGTTCACACTCATTGATGGCGATGGGTAGCAGCTCAAATCGCGCCCCAAAGCTGACAGAGAAAAGAACATTTCAGCAGAGCGATGTCAGTAAGAGAGAAGCAGTGCGGAGGCTCAGAGCAAGGCAGCCTGACAAGTGCTAAAAGGGCCTGCAATCTGTGTAGTGTCGTAATTAAAGTGGCTGCCATTAACTGGTGATGCAAATTAGGAAGTAATACCAGACACATCAAGCCTTTCGCTCCAGTGCCCTCAAATGCTTAGGAAAACCAGGTGGCTTAGAAGAGCCCCTAACCACTTTGTGCTTTGCATTGCAGAAGTGAGACTGAGGCGACCAAGTTACATCAAGCTCAGGGGAGCTGCTGTGTCAGGGGCTGCAGAAGCACGGACCGAAAGGATCCTCCTCTGCCTGGCCGGGGGAATTCACCCGCCAAACCACCCCCACCACCCTCCAGACAAAAAAACAGCGGTGGAAGCTGAAACATAGAGAAACCAAGCCTCATGTCCAGAGCGACAAAGGCAAAATCAGTGCAACGAGTACTGGGCACCTGCCTAGCTCTGTGTCCCCTGGGTCACAAAGTTTAGCAAATCGGCTTTGGTTTGTATCATTAATAAGCAAAGTTCCTCCCAGGGTAATTCCATTGGAAGAGAGCTCTTGTTAGTGCCATCTTGAAGGTTTTCAGAAATTCAGGGTGTTTGGGTGATGTTGTATAGATTGCCACTTCATTTTCTTGAAGACCTTTGTGCGTTGGCTCTGCAGTCAGACAGCACAGACTCCCATCTCCAAGCATGTTCTGCGTGGGCAGAGTCACAGACATGAGTCCTCACCTTGCAACTCTCGTCTCCCAGAGATCACAGCATCATTTTTCTTGGCAGTTCATTTTCTAGATCCTTCTCTCCCAAAACAGCAAAAGGAAATGCAAGACTAGCCCGGTGGGTGACATTTGTTCCCGCTCCTTTCTCTGACCCTGGTGAGCACCAAGCTGTGCAGTACAGACACCACCATGTGTGTCTGCCACTATAAACCAAAGCTAAGCATTCCTCCTGAGCACAGAAAGTCCTCAGATGATTTGGAGTGCTGATGAGTTTATTATCTCATGATGTTCAGCCGGGTTCTTACAGCTAGAAGTACCATTCTTTGTCATTCACTGAAAATAGTGGTTGTCAAACTGCTTGCCCTGGTATGACCCTGTGGCAAGAAGTTCCATGAGGTAATGTACTTACACTGAAAATTGTATTACTTTCGTGACTCCGCCGGCTCCTCTGCTCTTACGGAGAAAGGAAGTCTTCTGGGGTCATTTTCTGATGCTTTTAGCAACTGAAGAGATATAATTGATAAGAAAACACCCAGGCTGTAAGGCAGCAGACCTGCCAGGGCGTAAGTGGAGATGGCTGTGTGGTTGTGAAAGCACAAAATCTGTGGGTGATGGAAAGCGAGGCGTAGAAGAGAGTGCAGGACAACCTGAGTCTGTTTTCATTGGGAGAGTGCTGTATTCTAGGAAGTGACTCCTCTCTGCTAGCAAGGGGGGAGTCTAGACTGGAAGTGGAAGCGGACCACTGTGCGCTGAGGTGAGCGGCTGGGGTGGATCCCGTCTCTCCCCATTTTCTGCCCAGGTAGAGCAGAGAGGGCTTGTCCACCGCCGAGGGAGCTGCTGTCAAGACAGGAGAAGTGTGGATTTGCTCGTACCTGGTGCCACGTCAACTCCCTTTACGGCCCTCTACCACCAGGCCTGCTGCTGGCGCTGGAAGAAGCCTGGCAAATCAAGGCATGGAATGGTGCTCTATGGAAGGGACCTACGTATCGGAAGATCGGTAAAGAAAATGGATTGTTAGAGACCTTCTAATAGTACGGAAATCTTTGTGGTTGGCCGTGACCTAGGCAGAACTTTGTGTAATGATGAGAACAGACATTAGTCTGTTAGATTATAGATTTTACAATCAACTTTATTAATTTTAATTGATTGTAAAATAATGGAGGATACATTTAAGGAGTCTCTGCTTAATTTACTGTAATTATAATATGCTTAATTATTATAAATTTGATGGGGCAATGAAAGTATTAAAATAAATAGAACAGTAGAGGTGCTCATTAAAATTGCATCTGACCTCTACGCATTGAAACTTGTGGAGTGAAGGCAGTAAAATTGGCTGCGATGTGGTAGCAGTGGGAGCTATTAATTCCCAGCTCACAGGTCTTGGCAAGCATGATGCAAATAAAGTCAGACTTAACTATCTATCTCACGCGGAAGGCCGGAGAGGACTTTGCTGAAAGAACAGTAGCCTGCAAGCGGGTGATAATTTCAGTTGTGCAGCTGCTGCAAGCACGGGGCTTCAGACACTGATATTTTGGGCACATGCACTTCATAGCAATTTGTAAAGAAAGATGCTCTCGTAGGGGTGTCGCGCCCTGCTTTGGCGCGTGTGCTTGATTCGGAGCCTGGTTTAGACATTTGGATGCTTATCCAGACCCTGAGCAGTTGCCTGGAAATCTTTCAAGAGCTGATGTTTGAGGACTATTTCAGATCCTCATCGCCAGACCTGGAAAGCATTTTGCAGTCTGGAAGCAAGCAATGATTTGGGGCCAAATTTGCAATTACGTTGTTGTTCCCCTTTGGGTGGGGAAGAAGTTCAGTTTGCGTCTGTGTTTTGAAAATTATCTTGGTGGGGTGTTCCCCTCTCCCCGTGTATCCTTAGGTGCTATGAGCACGCAGAGGGGAGGGAGGACCGTGAAGCTCTGGACGGAGTTAAATGTACTGCTCATCTCTTTGCTGTCTCTTCCGGACACTGGTTTCTGTTTCTCCGAAGACGCCTAGGAAATGCTAAAGCAAGTATGGGTATGTTAGCGCTCTGAAGATGTGAATTTTGTTTTTTGAAGTGGACAGTGTTCCCCAAAAAATCAGTGGGCTATTTTTTTAAAGCCAGTCTTCATATTCCTGAAAAATCAAACTGCATGTGTTGAAAATGAGGACATTACAATGTGTAAATAATGTTGCATATTATAGACAGTTTGTTTCCCTTGAGATATACAAAATAGCAAACACTCCTGTTCTGGAGTGGTTTTTTTCTCACTACTCAATCCAGTCCTTGTGTTTTCTGCCGGAGTGGCAGGGCGGCGATGTCTCAAGGGGGGACATCTGCATCCTTCATCCCACCGCAGCAGGGTGGCTGGCGTTTCCTTAGCACTGTCCGGTTCTTCTGTCGGGGCAAGGGCTGCCAGAAGCCGGCGTCGACCTTGGGGTGTATCTGTGCCCTTAGCAAGTGCCTAGAAGGGCCCTTTGTTTTCGGTGGCTCCCGGTGTGTCCCGCAGCACGTGCCGGCTCGGAGGCTGGGGAAGGCGGCTGTCGACCCGCCGTCTCCGGTGGGTGCAGCGTCCTCTGCCCACTGCAGGCCTCCGGAGCGCGGTAGGCAAACTGGCCACGGCCAGGGAAACACGCAGAATTGCTGCTCCCTGCCGTACCGAGGCTCCGCTTCACGAACACGTCGTCCTCGGCGGAGCGTTCGATTTTACACAGGTGAGCAGTTCTTCAAGTGAGCCTGGCACTTAGCTGCCTCCTCTGCTGTGAATGTAGCTGTGGAGGAATGGTAACTTCCACATTAACTGTGGAGGAGGCGTTTTATCCTGTCGCAACGGCACGCTGTTTTGCATTGATTTGGCGAGAAGGCATTCACACTTTCCAGGAGTGAGGAATGGGTCTCAATAGGATATTCCCATCTCTGAATGCAAAATTCCTATTTCTGCCTGCTATAGCTCATATATTCAGACTCCTTTTTGCATGGCACTTAAAAAGACCCACATATTTCACCAGCCAGCGAGATAACACTGCAGCTTGTTTGGTATTTTGTAATCAGTTATTAGGACAGGCCTTTGCTGAAATAAAATATGAGGGCAAAGGAAAGTAACATGCCTGTGGCATTAGAATGCTGTTAGCAAGCTTGAGGCATATCAGAGAGATTGGTCCTGAGAGTAACATTTGCTGCCTTTCTGCTTTTGAAGTTTTTTTTTTTTTTCATTTGCCTGTTTCTGAGGTCTGGGATTTATCCTGAATTTAAGAACTGAAGGGTTTTGATCATTTGAATAGGTATCACTGTTCAGCGGGGAATACACGTGCCAGCTGAGATGTCTCTTAAAGCCAATTTGTACTACCGGTTGTATGAGATGATTTCTCGAGACTGTAATATATTTCAGCTTCAGATTCTCCACCTGTAGCACAGCGTTCATCTCCTGGTCCTTCCAACCTGAACTGCGTTACTCTCCCTTCCCAGCCCCCCACCCAGTGCCCCAGATGCATGCGCATGCTCGTTGGTGTGAATACAGGCTGAACCACAGAGAAAATGACTTTGCCAGATTAAGAATCTGACTTTGACTTACTAAGGCAGAATACTCTTAGAGCCACTGTCATTTCTAAATCCAAACCTCATCGTTTTGTGCTGAGGACATGCAGTTTGCCTTCAGGTAACCAGACCCACCCCTGCTATTGAATCTCCAGTATTTAAGCAGGTAGCACCTCCTGGAGCTTCCCCATGAGTAACTGGTGGCCCAGTTCTGATGCCTGCAGTGTGTTGAAGAGCAGAAGAATGGAGTACAATTAGTAACCGTTGTGCACAAATCAGAATTATTTAGAGGTAATGTGTATAAAGAAGATTTTTCCACTGTAGTAGTGCTTATTCATGAGGCCTTCTCTGCTGATTACACTTACGCACTTTGGTAGGATGGCTGTGAACTCAAAATCTGGGAAGAGATGCCCGAGACTTGGGATTCAAGCTACTGGTATCCTGAGTTTCACAAAGTAGACATTCATCTGCCGGAAACTTGGTTGTTTCCTATTGTGCTTCTAGAAGGGCCGTCTTTTGTCCTCAGAAATTTAGCTGAAAGTTGGGAAGGGGATGGTTTCAGGCATGCAGCCTGAAAGATAATGATACTCTGGTCCTGGAGAAGTTGGTGGGAGTGGAGGGGAATATTACTGGTGGGCCAGAGACCTTGCCTGCCTCTTTTGTCAAAGAAGGCATTTGGCAAATTTTATCCTCCCAGGTATTATCTTGCTAGAGAGATGCACTCTTAGCTCTCCATACAATAATAAAATGGCAGTCACTGTTGTCTCCACAGCTTGTATAGACAGACCCAGTTTCTCTATGAGCCGGGGAGCTGCACGGCCCCCATTGCCAGGCCGGCCAGGCAGCCTTGGTCAGTCCCTGGTCGTCTGCAGCTGCACTGCTTGGTGGTGGAGCAGGCTGGGCTGGGTTTGTCTGTTTGAACTGCAAGTACAATGTCTGCTAGAAAATACAGAATGAAATCAATCTACAGTCTTGCAGATAGATACGCACAGAATGCGTGGCATATTCAGACAGATTTGACTGATCCTTGTGGACCCAGTTTTACCCCATTTCTCATGGGTCTGTCCGTAAAGAAGAACCATGAAGGGAAAGGAATGGTAGGAATGAGACATTTGAAGAATGCCTTCAAAGATCCCATTAAACCATCCTGCTGGAAACTGTAGCCTGGTGCGCTGGGTCTGGTTCAGATTTTCCGTGTATTTGAAGTCTTACGTTGAAGAATGAAGCCTCTGTTTCAAAGAAATGGGTCTCTAAGTGGAAAAAGAAAAAGCCCAGCTGTTAGTAAGGCACTTCACGTTATTTTGCTTTTTGTTGGTTTTTGTGTTGTTTTAAACCCTTCCGGTAAGTGTAGCTGATACTGCTGGTTGTTGAGCTGTTTAGAGAAATGTGTCATGTCTGCATGGGAGCTCACCTCGTGGGTGGCGAGGCCGGGGGAACCTGGCCCTCAGCTGGGTGCCTGGGTGTGCCGTGGGCACGCTGCCGTGTCCGTAGCTAGCACTGAAAGCCTAGTAGCGCAAACAGAAGTACTGATCTGAAGTATTCGCCGGCATCAGAAGCAATAAAGAAAAGGAGCGAGGGTCCAAAACGTCGGGGGGAATGTTCAGTGTTTCCAAAGTATTGGTTTGAATGGGTTGAACTTTGCCTGCTGGAGGATACGTCCGTATTTTGGTTTGTGTTTACAGTTTAGCGTGTGGCTCAAAATCCATGCAGTTACAAACCAAATCCTCCAAGTCCATGTGTTCTTGTTGGTACCCGGTGACCATTTTAATGACGCGACGCCTTTGCTCCCTCTCGGTGCAAGGCCACGGCTGAGCACGCAGTGGTGCAGGAGGCACGGGTGTCTTCTGGGGGTCTTGATGTATTTACTCTTCTGCTGCCCAGGGAGGGGCCACAGCAGCCCTCGTTATCAGGCTGTCAGAAGAATTAAGAATCAAGTAGTTGCATGAGCAGCAGGATGATTGAAGGCCGGTGTCCGATGGACTTTTATCTCGTAATTGATTTCCTCTGTGGGTTTGTGCTGTCTAATGAGGTGTGAGCTAACACGCCAGCCTTCCCCGCGGTGGGAGGTGAGAGAAGCCAGGCGCCTCTTCGCAGCGCGGCTGCAGTCTCCCCACTGAACTTAGGGGGACTTGGTATTGGTGAGACCTCTGCCCTGCTGTCAAATTCGCTTGAAATTAGTGGATTTCAGAAGTTATTAGAAGGGGGGCAGATAGGCAAACACACACAGGCAGGGTGAACTTCTGCACTTTAAAAATTAAGCTTTAACAAAAAAAAAGGAACTCAGAAATTCTTTGGTCTTAAAAGCTTCCTTCATCTGTATTAATCCTAGGATGGGGGAGTGGGCAGGGAGGGGTTGGAGAAGGCAGGGAAGGAAAAACTGGTGATTATCATGATTATAATTCCATGCTAAAATATTCTGTCTTCCCTGAAGTGCTGACAAGTGTGTTGGTAACTGCAAAGGTTCCCAAGGATTTAAGCAAATAAACAAAAAATGGAGTCCGAGAGCCTTGCTTGGGAGTGATTCAGTTTCTAGCACTGTCTGAAACTAGTGGAAGCTTCCCCATGCTCATTGCTCGGCTTCCCTAGGGCCAGCTGATGCCTGCCTGCTCTCCCTTTATAATTGTTTGCTGGGAATACTGAAAGCAGGTTGGGCTCTCTAGCCTGGAAGGAAACTATTGGAATGGGAAGAGCAATAGAAAATATCTATTACCACTTGAGAGCCTGCAAAACGATTTTACTCCTTTAACCTTTGAGTAAAACATGGCCATTTAAGCAGACCTTGAGAAACCTAAATGCTCTATTAAGCCAGTTCAGATTTGAAAGAGAATTCCTAAACGTTTGGAGACTGTGCAGAAGTGTCCTTTCATCCGTTAAGCAGTATGTATCCTCAGGCATCCACACAGTTAATAGTGTTAGCCCCAGTGGAAAGCCTCTTGAGGCGTTGCTGGCTGCACTAGAGAATGTGGATCATTTAAACATTAACAGCCTTGGTTATTAATTATTGTGGAAAATGTGGGGGTGGAGAATGCTGAGCTGGAAATGTTGTCCCACGACGTATTTTTCCCTTGATGCATTATTGAATCCATTTCTGCCGTAAGCTGAGCGAAGCGCTTTTAGAGCAGCGTGAGAGGGAGCAGAAGTTGTTTTGCCTGCTGCTTGGCTTACAGGTTTTCTCCTGACAATGATGATGGAATTTATTTTCTGTGGAGTATACAGATGATAGGGTGTAACTTCATTTAATTTAGTGGGAGCTCTGTTTTTAGCCAGTAGGAAAGTATCTTGTAAAAATGGTGCCTGGAACACATCCTGTGAGATGGTCCTGCGGGATGGCCTGGAAGCTCTTGGGGCTGGAGCTGTGCTTGTGGTGGAGGCTGGCTCAGCCCCTTCTCTGTGGGCTTTTTGTCTAGCTCACTGAGCCAACTTTGTCACGTCATTTCGCCTCCCTGCGGCTCGCTGAATTGGGTGTGATAATACTGATGTTACATTTGATCACGGTGCTTTCTAAAGTTGGGGTATTTGGGCACTGAGATCCCCGCTGTGGTCAGTGAGAGCTGTTTTCTGCTCAGGTGTGCGGAGGAGTTTGGAGCCCTGTACGCTCAGCCGGTGCCTGGCTCCTAGGACAGCATGGCCAGAAGCATCACACCAACAAGCAGTGGGGGACCAAGCATTTTGGAAAATCAAACCTGTGTGTAAGTGCTAGAAAGAGCAACCTGAGCTGTCTGGAAAACCCGGCCTCTGCCTTGGGTGTTGAAGCCTTGTGCATACGCCCACACATCAGTGCTCGCAAGCCTTCAAAGCATTGACGTTGTCAAGCAGGGTTGCGTTGAGCACCTTTGGTTCTTGAATTTGGCTCGGTCTTCAGCAAAGTCTGTTTGCGAAGCAGGGCTGGGTTGTGTGGATGTCCAGGGTGACTCACCCGCTCAGTGGTAAATAAGCTCTGCCTCTGCTTAGCTTGCATCCAGCTAATACAGCTGTAGTTACTGAATTGTGTTTCCTGGACACTTGGAAGTAATTAGCTCAACATAAAACTAACATGCCTTGCCAAATTTAGGCTTAAATTTGTTTCTATGGTTGGGTGCAGTAATCTTCTATTAGATTTAAGGGTTTTTAAACAATATTTCACTAGTGCCTGGCTTGATTAACTTGTAATGTTGTAAGGCTTATTTGTCGAGGGGGTACAGAGATACTAAATGAATTTGGAGTTAAATAGGTGCTGGCTAAATTCCCGCTTTACTCAAGCCCCAATGATCCCAGTGATACGGAGTCTGGGCATGGAATACTGTTGCTGGCTTATTGAAGCTGAGTGGAGGTAGAAGCAATGAGAATATGAGAGACTGGGTTTTAGGGGATTTGGTGCTCTTTCAGCAAAAAGTAGACTTACGTGACTAGTATAAAGAACTATTTTCCACCCTTGCTTTCTTCCTAGTTAATAGCAGTACTCAGCTGAGGTTAGAAAGAGGGATTTGCAACGAGCTGTTTCCCCACCTAGCTGGGAGAGATGATGAGGATTCAGGAGGCAAGCTAGTAACTTCAGGTAGGAAGGACCAGCGGAGATGCCGGGGGATGAGCAAAGTACTAAGCAAGTCCTGGCAGAAGCCAGCTGTAAGAAGAGAGCTTCGGAGACTTCAGTGCCGTAACACATAGACACGTGGACTTGCCCATGCGTTACAACTTCCGCATGTTTAGATGGAGAGCCTTAACGTGTAGCTCGTGCCTGGACACTGACACTGTGGGCTGGTGTGGGAGCTCTGTGAATTTAGCTTGCACGACTTCTTCCTGGTTTGTGAATCGTAATTAATGATAATGAGCCCTGAAGACAAAAACGAGAGAGCGCATGGATGTGGGTGTCTGCGCCGCCAAGCCCTGGCGTGCAGCTGTGCAGCTGGACTGGAGAGCAGCCGGGTCTGGTCGCTGCCCAAGGGATCGGTGCTGTCATGCTGGATCTGCAGGACAAGCCAGGCACTAACAGCAATTTAATATTGTTGTCAACAGCAGGATTAGGCGCAGTATCACTGGATTTGTGTAGGAAGAATTCCTGGGGAAAGCAGATACGATTTTTTCGGAAGAGCTCCGTGTCGTATATGGTGGGGTGCGAGGCTGCCTTGTTTTTTTGTTTCGAAGGGTTTTCAAGGTTGCTTTCCAGTTTTAGATGTTCAGCAAGGGTGGAATTAGATACTGTTATGCCAGATTTTCGTGATTGGAGGGTCGCTTTCTCTTGGTCTCTTATGTAGTTTCCTGTGCACTGTTTGGTGAAGTGTCTCTAGGAGGTTGCCTGCATGTCTTAAATGCTGTAACAGGAATGGGCTCATGAGCCAATTTCATTGACTCAGTTGCCTGGGCCAAGCTTTCACGGTGACTGCACTGTCAATGTGGGAATGGCAAGTGGAGGGGTTGTAGATGTTCTTATCGATACTCTGTTCTGTACAGCAGACAACACCTCTTTCTATTCATCAATCTATACAATTTTTCCTGTGATAAAGATTGACACCCGGCTTTACAAATGTGTACGTTGCATGTGTGGCCACATTTGGAAATAAATTCCTCGTGTTTGTGTGTGTGTGCACAAATGCACTTACAAGCCGTGCATCTGTCCACATATAAGTAGCTAGAGCTGCTGGGCATATTGCCCTGTATTTTTTTATTTTTTTTTACAAGAAAGGACAAATTATAGAAGTGTGTATTATATTAATACATCTGCTAAGGGATATGAAAAATCTAATGGTGATGCTTTGTGTAGAATGGCAATCTGCTGTAAACATCCGAACTCCAAATATCTCTGCTTGCAAAGGAACCTTTCATCAACTGGACCCCACCTCATATGGATTCACAAAGATCATAAACCCTCTGTCACCACTACTGGGTTGTCACAGCATCCCCAAAACAGCGATCTCTGCTGTGTTCCTGTCACCATCAAGAGTGGGACTTGAATTATTCAGAAAATCTGAGTACGTTGCTACTTCATTTATGTATTTATTTGCACTGAACATTTTTTGTTTTGGATACGCGGCAAAGTAAGAGTCTTCCCCTGACCTTGCAGGGCTTTGGAGATAGATGAAGGTGCATGTTCTCTGAGGCAGCTGGGGATTTATGGTGTTCAGAGAGACTGGCTCCAGTGTGGGTTGTTGGCAACATTGCTGATAATCACAATGTGATAGCAACTGGGCTGTTTTATTTAAGATGCGTTTAAATCTTATTTTCTTGAGCTGTAAGGTTATGTCTTTGCAGGCTATCAGAGTTCAGAAGGGAGAGAGGAAAAAAGTCCCACCACAGAAGCCTTTGCTTCAAAAGGTTGCAAGCCTAAATCATTTTGGTTTGTTTTTGATCACCTGACGTTTTTCTAGATCTTGGGAAAAATGGGCAAGTTGTTCACAGAGTGTACCCACTGCTGGTCTAAAGCCCAGCTGTGTGGAACAGAGCACTGTTGCCTTGCAGTCTGTTGGAGCAACACCTTGCTAATTCCCTGGATTAGCAGACCTCTCGTGTGTGCTCACATTTTGAGAGTCAGCAAATCTGGTGAACAAATGTCTCACAAAAGCCAGGAAAACGTGTCACAAACCACATTGCGTCTTTTCAATATTCATTTTAATTGCTGACAGTCATATTCTGTAGAGGATACAGTAGCATATCTCTTGTATACGCAGTGGGAGTGCGGTAGTACATGTCCTAGAGCATTTGTGTCTGAACCACAGCAGAGAGTTAGCAACGGTAGCAGAATGTTCTGCTGATGTATTGTTGATCAAAAAATGTGTAGTAATGGCATCCCTAATACAGCTGCATCAAAGATTTCCTCGGTTATTGAATGTGCAGTGATCCGTTCTCAGTCAGCATCTCTCTAAGGCCTTGCAGCCAAACAGCAGATACACGAGGTCAAACAAAGAGGTGCCCTGAGCTGAAATGTGTAAAGTCATCTAGGGCTGCTCGCAGGGCGGGACTCATGCGGGTTAATTGTTTCACCTACACAGACATACTCAATTAGAGCTTATCTATGCAGAATCTAATGATTTTCAGCTGGCTTGTAGAGGTTTCTGCTATACAGCTTGTTGTAGTTTATTTACCTGAATATATGGGACTAACCTGGGCTGATGGGAGCTCACTTGTTGTGGTGTAGATGTATCCATGTGGGCAGGTTTCACTGATTTTTAATTAAATCATCTTTTAAACTAGCTGAATCTGTTTCAGACCTGTGAGCCAGAGTCCATACTGTTTGTGGGAGCAGGGCAGTGCAGACGTGCTGGGCAAGAGGAAGGCGTGGGTTATGTGAGTTTTTAAAAGAAAATACAGCAATGGTGCATTTCTTGTATGTGTATTTTTTTGGAGGAATTTGTAGATGCACACTACATGCATAAGATACATGTAGCAGAAGGTTGTTAATAGATATCTTTAACACAAAATGTCTAGATCTATTGCTGCTTGCTTTGTTTTTTCTTTGTGTTTTTTCTTCTAGCCTGGCTTTTTGCTGATGGAATGGTATATCGCAGATTTAGGATTCAGGGAGTAGCTGGAGGGATTTTTTTTTCTCCTTTTTGAGTGCAGAGACCTCTTATTGGTCTGGATTTTGGCGTATGTGGAATCCACATCAGTGTTCGAACTCACAGGATCGGCGCAGGCTCTTGGTCTGGTCCTTGTGGCTTTCTTGGGTTATAGAGAAATATGGATCAATAAGCAAAGACATAATATCTGGTGTCAGAAAGTATTGTATTTCATTGTCTACCTCTAAAGAAAAGGCTGCATGGAATTATATACAAATAAAACTATGTGTTTTTTAATTGCATGGATAGCTTTATTACACTTCTAGAGAATGTATCTATTGTCATCTCAAAATATATAACTGAATTGCAGGAAACAGTCCGTGTATATAGCTTAATTTTAAATTCTGTGTAAACTATATTAGCATAAAATCTGTTAGGGACCATAAAAGCAGATACGAGTTTTAGCACCCTTTCAGTTTCACAGGGCTATTTTGCTGCTTTTCCCCACCCTGCCAAGCATAAACACGTCCTGTCTCTGTCTCGTGATCACGAGGCCTGAGGTACCCTCATAAAACGGATTTTAAAGCCTATTAATTATCCAGCATGAAATCGGTCCCTGGCTGCGTGTCCCCTTTGCCAGATGATCCCCCACCCTGGAGAGGCCTCTGGCTGCCCGGGGGTGAGGGCCTCTCCATGGCCTCTGGGGCCAGGTGCGGGGATCCTGCTAACGAGGGCAGCTGGGCTGGGGCCTGCTAATGAAGGTGCTGCTGGGCCGGGCCTGTAGGTGGGCGGCGCCCGGTGCCTCCCTGTCAGGGCAGAGCTGCCGCTGCCCCGGGACGAGGCCTCCTCAGCGCGGGGTGGCCGGGAACATGGCGGCACCCAGGTATGTCAGACGGCGTCGGGGCGAGGTGCAGGGTGCTTCCCCGGGGAGGGCTGTGTACCCCAGGGGTGTTGGGGGACCCTGGCCTTGGGACCCCTGTGCTGAGCCTGGACTGGAGGAGTCCCATGAGGCGCCTGTTGGTATTCATAGGTGCCTGCTCTTAATATCTGGCTCTTAATCCTCTTTAGCGTAAAATTTGTGTTTGTACAAGGGAAAAGGGAAGTTCCTGTGGGGGAAGGGTTGACTCCGAGAGGGAGGTGGGGCTGTGAGGTTATAAGGACATAATGAATCACACCTGCTGCCCTGATTATGTAAAACAAAGTAGAGCTGCTGTGTGGCATTTGGGGTTTGGGAAGGTGCCTGGATGCATCCCAGGAGCTGGCACGTGAGTAGCAAGTGTTGATGTAATAACGTTGTGCTTGCTTCGGATTCAGTCCCATATTCTCCCTGGTGCTGGGCAGAGTGTGAATCAGGGGCTCGCTTCAGTGTCTGATTTGTTGTGTTTTCCACACTTACGTTGTGTGAAGATTGTGAGTTTTTACTAAAGCTTGGCACTGGAGAGCTGCTGGACTTTCCCTTGCCAGGTCTTTGTGGCCTCTCCAGGAGTTCCAGCTTGTACAAATCGGGGTCTCGTTGGTGGCCGGGCGTGCAAGTTACATCCGCAAGCGCTTTCTTGGCACTGTAGTGCGAGGCTGTGGCTTGAGAAGTGACTTGCTGGGAAGGGGCAGAGGTAGTAGCTGAGCTGTTTAATTCATTTTAATGAGACTTACGGCACGCTTCTCCAGGTGCTCTCGTGTCAGGTCTTTGGAAATGTCGTGCCTTTGTGACAGGAGCGCGCTGCGCTAAAGAGGATCCACAGAGATAACAATAGGATGTCAAAATGAAGTGAAACAAGGGCAGGGCAATTTTATGGAGATGACATGACAGGAGGAAAGTATGAGGGGGGGGAAAAAAAAGGATTTAAACTGTCAGTACAGATTTACTGAAGACTTTCCAATGTCAACTAGAAGAGATGTCAGCACAACTGACTTGGCAATGTCAAGGTGATGGCAGAATGAAGTCCGATCAGCTTGGGAAGCATCTCGTACTCTGGCTGCGGAGACGAGCTACTGTCAGTAAAGATGATGTCAGGATGATAATTATTTTGCACATTGTGGTTTAAGTAGGGCATTGTTTCTGTTGAAGTAATTTGAATTTAGCACAAGGTAGGGGAATACTTTATTTTGAAGATAAAAGCCTCCAAACTGGGGCTGCTTTCTGTGAGAATGCCAGGAATTTCAAACCCAGACAATGAGCCTGCTGCTGCGAAGCAAGGCGCCTGGCTGCCCTGGGGACTGTACACCGGCTGCGGTGGGTATAGTCGAGGCCTCCAGTGATCTGAGCTGTGGCTCCACTTGGCTTCTGCGTAATATGGGAGGCACATTTTCATTTCTCTTTTAAAAACTCTCTCTAGTGAGTAAGAGGGAAAATGATGGAGCAGGGGAGAAAGCTGGTACCACATGGGAGTGCAGCCATTAATTTAGGCAGGTGAGATGGAGGTGTCTGAGGATGAACAATTGTAATACACTGTCAGTAATGAAAATAAATGCGTGCGTGTGATGTTGGTGAAATAATCTGTGCTGAAACAGCTAGCTGTGTTGAAAGTCATTGGGTGTTGTAGATAACAGTTTAAAGTGGTAGCAGAGATGGTTCCCACCTCTTAGTTCTGTTTTAGGATGCTTGTAGAGTTGAGTGGAGTCCTGAGGAGTGACAAAAAGAAGTATAATGTGTTACTGAAGTGAAAATTTGGGCTCTTAGCTGTTTTGTAGCTGTAGGGTATGGAAACTGTGCCACACACTAAATAGCAGGCCTGGGGTGCACAGCTTGCCGTCAGCTTGCTCTGCCTGCCTCTGCCCGCTGCCGAGGCGCGCTCGGATGCTGCCACGTGCAGTCCCCCCGCGATGCCATCGTCCAAGTGCTGCTGCGTCTGGCACCCTTTCCAAGGGGGGATTTCCCTGTTAGTTAAACAACTGCACTCGCTCTCTGTGTGTCCTTTATCGCAAAACAAACAAACAGGAGAAAATGCACTGGAAGAGAGAGAGTCTAAGGACTGGCAATCCGATAATAAATTCCCTGTCTTTCCACACACACTCGGTGCCAGCTGTAGACTAATTAAACTCAATAGTTAACAGGTGTTCCTGGGAATGACTAACGCAAGAGCACTCGCCTCTTTAGGGCTCGTTAACATCTTTTTCAGAGCTCTTTAAATTTCATACACCAGCAACACTGAGCTAAACCAGATGAAAGATAGTAGAAAGGGACTCGAGCTACTACAAGAGTGCTCTTGGTGTTAGCACAGGCTGCATCCCCACTCAGTTCAACAGCTTATGCATTTTGATGGGTGAATCTCTTGGAGGCCGGTGTAAGACGGAAATCTGCTGTCTTAGAAACATTCAAATTTCTGTAGCCAAATGAAATTCTTGTGTTTGGAGCTCACTATATGATTTTAGATGCTATCAGGATGCCCATGATCTGTACACTCACAGAGGGACAACAGAAGAGGAAAATCTGTGGCCAAATGAAACAGATTTAGCTATCTCATTAAGGCTTATAATATCTTCCCAGGGAGGAGTAAACAGAAAGCAAGACATCCTCCAGACCCCCCTTGCTTATTCAGTCTTTCTTTGGGCTTTGACTCATCTAATGGTAATTTCTTTAGACTCTGGTATTGGAGAACTGGACTGCCTACCCCTAGTCTGGCTAATATGACACAGTTGTGTCAACAAGTGCTTCCATGGACTTTGCTGCATAGGAAGAGCTCAGATTTTACCAGCTCTCACAGACTCGTGTAGGTTTGTGGCTGGACTAGCTTACCTGTGCGCTCATCTCCGTTCATTTTCATTTTGCCTTTTTTTGTCTGTCTTCCAGAATTAAATTTAGATTTTTTGAGAGCTCTCATAATGGTTAAGAATGGCACAGGAAAGGAGGCTTTCAGTGTTGTTTTACCAGGCTCCTGAAAAAACTCCTCTTGTGGAGTTGGCCCAGGCTCCCTGTAAGTCTTGTGTGCAGCTTTTCTCCTCAGGGAGAAAGCTCCGCAGCCAGAAACAAGGCAGAATTATTGCACTCGGACCAGGCAGCCCAGAGGGAGAAACTACTTTGCCTATATAAGCTAGATAAAAATACTTTTATCCTATCAGCACTAACTTGGTATGCCTGATCTCTCGTACCCTTCACTAGCCTGCCTCTGTCATGTGCTTTCCAGCAGACTGGGATTGTTCACATGTGGCTATACCAGACAGACTGCTGCTTTAGTATAGTTACTAACTGAAAATAGTTCCTAAATTTCATGGCTCTTGTTAGATTCTTTTGTTTCCTCCCAGTGATATTTTCAGTTATACTCTCTTACACTTTTTCCTAGAGAAGAAAACCACAGTGATTTACCTAAATCTTAAATATAATCATAGAAGCATTTAGATTGGAAAAGACCTTTCACTAACCTAACACTGCCCAAGTCCATCACTAAACCACATCCCTAAGTGCCACGTCTACAAGTTTTTAAGTACCTCCAGGGATGGTGACTCCACCACTTCCCTAGGCAGGCTGTTCCAGTGCTGGATAACCCTTTCAATGAAGAAGTTTTTCCTCATATCCAATCTAAACCTTCCCTGGTGCCACCTGAGGCTGTTTCCCCTCATCCTCTCAGTTGTTACTTGGGAAAAAAGACCAACACCTGCCTGACTACAACTGCCTTTCAGGTAGTTATAAAGAGCGATAAGGTCTCACCTCAGCGTTCTCTTCTCCAGACTGAACCACCCTGGGTCCCTCAGCCATTCCTCACAGGATTTGTGCTCCAGACCCGTCACCAGCTTCGTTGCTCTTGTTCGGGCAGGCTCCAGCACCTCAAAGTCCTTCTTGTAGTGTGGGGCCTCAAAGTGAACACTGTAGATCTATTACTGACTCATGCTAATGTGATGTAAGATATCCTCAAACCAAAACATATTTCCTACTGCACCAATTTAATGAAATCGTTTTCTAAGTCAATTCTATCACATCAGTACAATTTTACTGTGTGCATAAAATCTTATTTAAACTGCTACAGCTTTTGGTGTAGCTATGAAGGGGAAAGAGTTTTCATTCTCTAAAATATCAGATCTGTAAAAAAAAATTATGTTTTCAAATAAAAAAATGATATTCAGGGGTAGTTCAGTCTAAAAGTATCTTGTTACTAATTCTTCTCTTTCCTGTGGCCCTCTCACTGGTAGGTCTCATAGTGCTTCAGAGAAGGATATAATTATTAGCTTGTGTTGTGTACTTGGGGAAACTGAGGCATGGCCTGAAACGAGGTTGTAGAGTTCACTGGCCTGGCTGTGGAAAACTGAGAGGAGTCGTCTCCTGATCCAGTGCTCTTTCCACGGAGGTTGTAGTGCCTTCCCTAAAAACTGCTTTGTTTCCAAAAATTCAATATACCCGGGTGAGGTGAGTCGGAGTGAACTTGCTGAGTTAGCGCTGGATGAATGGTTTGGATTTGGCTTGTATAAATCTGATTGATTTAGGAAAAACCTAAAACTCTTTGTGTGCTTGCTTTTAGGTGAATTTGTGTACAGAAGCCACTGTTTCAGAGATCGAGAGAAAAACAGCAGGACAAGTAGATATCCATGTTTCATGATTTAATTTGTTACCAGTTAATGGCATTACTTTGTGAGTAAAAAAACCCAAAAAAGTAAAACCGCAAATGGTGTAGTGTACGAAGCTAAAAATGTTAAGCAAAAGGTGGGCGGAGTGCAAGAACTCTTTCCCTGAGCCGGGTCCTGCACATCCCTGGGTATCACTGCTTGTGACATTGATTTGAGGGTATTTAATGAAGAAAAAGACTTCATAGTTTCTGTGTTGGAGACTTCTCTATGGCTGGCATCCAAAAGCTCATATCCACACCAGTTCTGAGGCTGAATAAATTATGTGACAATCAGTGTAAGAGTAAGCTGAAGCACCAATACAATGGGGAAGTGCTTTACAGAAAACATTGCCCTCGCTGCTTCTTCTTATTCGAAATGAATGAATGGTTAAAAATGACGTAGTGATGTTTAACTAGTGGCATTTAACTAATGAGGGTGAAAAACCTGGCATCTCACTGTGTGCGGGTTATTTTTCAGTTGGCTAATGGTGGAATTCCCATTACTTCAAAACTCAAATTCAGAACTAAAGGAGCAGATCTACTGTTGAGAAGAATACTTGTTAGCAAAGACAAGTTTAGCTGAGTTCACTGGTATTTTTAATCTTGTTTTAAGGTAATTTTGAATTGTCTGTATGAGTGTTTGGATGCGTGTGTGCAGTAGCTCTGACGTACCAAATTAGACTGCTTTTAATATGTGTTTAAAATGTTTGCTACATTAAGTTTTGGGGGACAAAATATTTCTAAACACTAGAAATGGGCCAGCATGTCAAAAGAGGTTGAAGATGACAATATAATAAGTTTTCTTCCTGCTCAGCAAAGAAATGGCCTAATGGTATCTTCACTGTCACAGCAAGAGAAAACATACTTTTAAAAGAAGAACACAGGGTGGGTTCTCTACATGTACTTTTATGTGTTTGGGCCACAACATGACTTCTGGGTAAACCTTGCATGCATGCATGCAGTTCCTCTCCCCCTCAATTATTGGGTTAGCTAGATAGTGTATTAATGTTTTGCACTCAGCAAGAAACAGATTGTTTTTACAATGAAGTGTAAGGTTGTTTCTAATGTGTGGTTCTGGCAGTTGAATACACCTCACTGTTCGTTGCCTTGTCTTTTTAACTGCTCTTTTCCAGAATGAAACTATCTAACTTGAGATCCTGTTGGGTTTTGTTTTGCAGTCAGGCGTCTTTTCCCATTGTAGATGGTTAGTGATACATCATAGATCAAGATAGCTTTTCAGTCTCTTTTTTGGTAAATTAGAGAATTGGAGGCTCCATCCCAAACTGAGTGTTTCTAATGCCTAAATGCACATGGACTTCTTTAGATACTTGTCTGCCTGGTAAGTCAGCCCCTCTCTTTTTGGTGTGAGACTTGCTTTCATCAGCTTTAACTAAATGTGTTCAGCAGGCTCTGCCAGGTAGTTGTGAAAGATGTGTCTGAGCAGGATTTGGGAAACTTGGAGATTCTGGTATTAATGAAGCAGCTGAAAAGTGTAAATGCCCAGATGCAGACTCCAAACAGCTATATACAGTATATGCAAGGCTTTCCCCCCTCCTTTTCTATGCAAATTTGATAAACTCATCTGAATTTGTTAGTTTAGGAAGTGATTATTTTCCCTTAAAATGTAATGCATTAAGTACCACATGATTTAGCACAGCTTCTGTGCTCATTATCTATAGAGATAAAAACTGATGTTAAGGTGACTCTTTATTCAGTAGTAGTTTTGAGATTATCTCTTACCCCTTAGGAGTTAATAGGGAGTGAGAGATCTATGTCTGTTTATGTGATAAAATTAATTCCAGCATAAGATGAGAGTAAAGCCCAAATACTTGGAAGTTTAGTCACTTGATTTTATTTCTTCTGAAACTAAGTCTTCCTTTTCTTGCAGATTCAGGGAAATAATACAGTACTGTTTTCTCAAAGGGAAGAGCCAAGCTCTTCTTTGCAGGCAAAATTATTCCTATCTAACTGTTAAGTAAAGCCTAAAGCAAATACCAGCAGTGCTGTACCACATCCAAAGCAATACGCCAATCCGGATGAGTAAAATCTGAATTTCTGTATGGCTTTATGCTTCGAACTTTGTAGCAAATCACGTGTTTAATGTCAAAACCCCACTTTTTGAAGTGCCTGATAATTTTTGGACTTTGCGGATTGGTTGCGCAGTAGAAAGCGGGTGGGTTGGTTGGGCTGGGGGGATCCTGCTTGTGAACCCAAGCCAGCAGACGTGTTGGCAGCGTGCAAGCCTGTTCTCGCTGTGTGCTGGGATGCCATCCCCGGTTCGAGGAGCCTGGCTGTCAGTGCAGCAGCCGCTTCTGACAGGGCAGGGACTGCGGTTCGTGGGTCTGCGTGCAGAAGAGGGCCAGCGTCCCGAAGGCCTCGCTGGGCTGGTGTTGCCAGGGAGTGCGACTGTGTGCCCGCAGAATTGCTGACTTGTTTGGAGCCCGTGGCAGCTTGGCAGTTTGATTTGTGTTGTGACTAATAGGAAAATAAGCAAAAGGAGAGAAGCAGGGAGAAGGCCTTCCTTTTCTTGACTCTGTGTGGGTGTATTTATGTGTGGAAATCAAGTGCCATTTCGTGACAGGTTTTTTTGTTCCTTCATCAAACAGAGGGCAATACACCTGCTTTGGGTTGCTCTCATAAGGGATTCTGTGTGCAACTGTGAGCTCCAAAGCCACCCCCTCCACAGCTCTGCACGCTGCTGTGGAGCTCGTGTCCCTTCTGGGAAGCGTATCTGGCAGAAGTCTGCATTGCTTCTTTGAATTTTCTCCTAGACAAGAGAGACCAATCTGTTTCTTGGCTGCAGCACCAAGAATCAAGGGAATCATGGATTACCTTGCATGGCTTTGACTTTTTTTTCTTTTGTTCTTTGTGGTTGTATTTTTTGAGCCGTTGAGAATTGATCCAGATTCTCTTACAACTCAACAGATCATGATGTGAAAGGAGAATAATATTTATTACCATTTAAAACTTTCCTGTGGCTTAATTCAGTAATGTTAATAAGACATATTGACACAATTGGATGGAAGTTGCTGTGGAAGTGGGTCAGGCTAGCACTGAGGTGCAGCAGTCAGGGTACATTAGAAATGACAAGGCAAATATGCCCAGAAGGCTTGTTACTATTATTATTATTAGCTTTATGTCTGTGGATCTGCAGCAAAACTTTGATAAGCAAAAATGCTCAGGCACTTCTTACTAAGGTGAATTGCTGATTCATTCCATTAGCAGAACTTCAGTAGTATCTTCCTGTGAAGAAGAGTTGTCTCTTCCTCTACCCTGATGAGTCACTGCTAAGGTTTTTGCCTTGTCCTGTCTCACTTTTATTTTGGGAATACTGTGCTTCTATTTTGGGAATACTGTTATTTTGGGGATCCTTCTGGATGAAAGGCAGGCAAATTACCATCATTAGATAATAATCCTCTGGAGCCCCAAAATATTGTGTATTTTAATGCTGTTGTGTAATCTGGGGGATTATAGATGTTTTATGACCCTGTATAATAGCCTCAAACACCAGAGAATGTTGTGAAGTAAGAAAGGGGAAAATACTTGGCAACACTGCATTTTTAAGCTAAAAATACTTAAAGCACTCTTGCCTGAATTCCCCCGAAGATTAATTAGGATATTTTTTCAAAGATCTTTAAAAATGCTGGACAAGGAACAATGTGATGTTCTGTGCACAAAGTTAAGTGTTAATGAGGGAAAGCACCATACTGGTTTCCCTTTATCCGTGCTGCTAGCTCCTGGTGATGCTGTGAGTCTGACCTGCGGGTCAGGATGGCAGCTGGGAATAATGCACTTAAATTTGCAAATAGAGAAGGAGTTTGCCTGGCTGTGGCTTGTCATGAATTAGTCATCCCACAGCACCTCTGATTAGCTTAGCCCATTTCAGTGAGCTCTGGTACACTCATTTCTTAATGAATTTGAAGTTGGGATTGTGGCTGACCTCTGTGGGTAGTTGGAATAGTTCTTCCCCACTTTGTTGTACCATATTTCTGTGATGGGCAGGGATGTTGTAAATTACAGAATGGTCGGGGTTGGAAGGGACCTCTGTGGGTCACCCAGCCCAGCCCCCTGCCGAAGCAGGGTCACCCAGAGCAGGCCGCACAGGACTGCGTCCAGGCGGGTCTTGAATATCTGCAGAGAAGGAGTATATCTCCAGGGCACATGCGCCCTGACTCCACTGCAAACAGCACGTTCCTACCTCGCTACTGTGGAAAAAACCTCCTTTAACGAGACTGTGCAAGCGCCCTTACTCAACCCTGCATCTCATGGCAGGAAGGAAAGCTTCAAAACAGGCCAGCAAGACACATCTCAGCAAACCACCCCTTGGAAGGTGGCACTTTCAACACTAAGCAGTGGCAAACACAGCTGAGGTTTGTGACACTGCGAGGATGTAGCTGGCAAGAAGAAACAAGAGACCCTGTGCTCCCCTATTCAGGCCGTAGAGCAGCAGCAGCACAGTTTCTGCGCTGCTGAAACAAGAAGTCAGTCCTCAGAGTTAGCTGACTGGCTGAAAGAGAAATATTCAGCATGTCTTGTAATATGGGCATAGAGAAGGGTGAGGATTTTGTTTTAAATTTGTGCCATTTGTAGTGATAGATGGAGAGGTTGGTCACCGTTCTGACAGGGTGTTACATTGCTCCCCGAGCATCCACAGTCAGCTGAAATACGTTTCAGTGTCTGTATGTGCTGTGGAGAGTACAGCTCTCCTTGCATGCAGGGAAAGAAGCACCTCTGTTTCTGCTGAAATTCCTTATTTCGAAGGTAGGTTACAAGGCAGAAGTTGGAAGCTATCAGTTAAAATTACATTTCCATAGTGGCCTTCATGCCAAGCCTCTCAAAGCACTTAAGAAAATACTGGAAGCTGTACAGCATGAAATAGCATTGGCACATCGCTCAAGAAAAACAAACCTCCTGCCTAGATTTGAAAACTGAAAATTTACCAGACTGATTACTGAGCCTTCAGTCCCAGGAAAGGAGTTAAAAAGAGGACCAAGTTAGACCAGGGTGATTTGGGGTGTTCTTCAGTGGTGGGGATGACATTTCCACGAGTGCTGATAATTTCTGTGGTAGTTTCCTCTCTGTTTTGCCAACACACCATCATCTTCTCATAAATACCTAGGTCATAGGATTGCATTTCTCTTTTCTGCAACAGCAGCCCAGTGAACCTGCTTCACTTCCACCCACCCCTCCCCCCCAGCTTCTGCTAATGTGATTCTGATCTTGGAGACTGCAGGTCCAAGCCGAGTTCTCACTTGCTGCGCAGTGTCTTGCCTTGTTTGAGTATGTGGCTCTCTGCTTCCCCAGACTGTAAACAGAGAAAATGCCTCTTTCTTTTGTAAAGCAATCTGAGAGTCCTGGAAGCACCATACTGTATGTGTATATTTACAGAAAGAGAGAACTGCCTTGCAGACGTTTCCACTGAAACTCCCTGTGCAGTCATGGTATGGTGGATCAAACTAATGAGACTTCGTGTGGGCCGAGTAGGCGAGATGAACTTTTCATGAGAAACCATTTCAGCCTGAGTGGACATTGCTGAAGGCAGTGTGGATTTCTGATTACATGTGAATACGGAGAGAAAAGTCACAACTGATAGGAGTTGCTCATAATAATCCCAGTACAGAAATCAAAAGTCTGGTGAAAAAGTTAAACCAGTAAAGATTTCCTGGTTTTACAGCTAAAATTTATTACAGTCTCATCTAACATGCTTTAGCCCATTCTGTTTTCTGGAAGGGAGTGGAGAGCAGTCAGGTTTGGGGATTTCATCTTTGATGTTGTGGGGGCTCCAGAAGCAGCAAGCTAACTGGGAGAGAGCTGCTTCTCTTGGTGAAGGGCTGCAGTGGATGAGGTTGCCTCAAAGAATTGATTTCTCCCTTTCAGTTTGCAAACATGTACATTTTTCCCTGTGGAGGTGGCGAGTCTGGTGAAAATCTGCTGGCAAGAAGTTGTTCTCAGCTGCCTTTGTAAGAATAGTTGTCTGAGCATCTGCAGTGACATTTGGGGAAGGGGAGGTTCTTGCTTGCTTTGGATTCTGGGTGTCTGTTTTCATTCCTGTTGGAGAGCAAGGGAGACAATGAGTGCGTTGGGCTGTAGGTTGTTGGTAACAAAGGAAAGCCATCTCTAGAAGGGGAAATGGGAGAGATTAAAGGAAGAGCAAAAAACTAGGTATTGGTTGCTGTTAAATATGAATGTGCCAGAGAGCAGATACATAGTGAGAGAGATGACACAAGGTGATAAAACCAGTCACCTGCCACAAAGCCTCAGTGATCCTGGAATGAAGAAAGTGAAGTTACTCTGTCAATGGAAGTGGTCAACTTTCCTCAGCTGGAAAGACAGTTCAGCCATCGCTCTGTGCAGCACCAGAGCAGCCCCTTGGCAAAAGGGTTGTATCACATGTGGTGCCCTGTGCCTTCGAACAAGCTGATCCTTCCCAAAATAGCCATTTGACCTTCATCTTCTTAAAGCCCTACCATGAACCTCTGGGTGGCTGTGGAGCCACTTTCTGTATGATGAAACACTGAATAATTAAATCATAACAGTTTGGCTAAGTCTGATAGGAGTAGGGATTGATAAGTCTCTTTTCTTTTTTTATTCTTTTAGCAGGGCAAAATGAAATTACAAAACTTCTGTGAAACACTTTTGGCTTCCACAAAATCCTAAGTCTAAAGAAGCGGTACAAAGGGATTAGAACTTTAGGAAGATCAGTGTCTATTAAACATGATGATCTGGATGCAGCTTCCAGCTCTTGAGGTCCATAAATTGCTAGTGTCTCGACCCTGAGGGGGAGGACCAGGGAAAGGGTCACCTTAAACTCCCTGCCAGTTCTTTACCTCGGTAACTATTAGGTGTTGGAGAATGGCATAAGGGGAAAGCTGGGCTGTTGGTTAACCAAGTTGGAAAATTCTGATGTTTCAGCAGATTTCATCTCACCTTGAATTAGTCCTGTGCATCTTCATGAATCCCCCATCTCCCCACCAACATGCAGCCAGAATTTATGCATGCTTGTGGCTTCACGCAACCCCCAGCCCCAAACACTGGCCACAAAAATCGGGTGTTGGTGTGGAAAGGGAGGGGCTGAGCCGTATCAGTGGTGGTGCTGGTGGGCAGGCACTTTCCATGGACAGTGTATAATGCCATGGGAGAGGAGGGTTTGGTCAGTTGAGGAAGAAACATCATGTGTGTTCTTCTGTCCCTCCTAAAGTTGGGTTGAAGTCCTGGGCCACTGGAAGGGCAGTGGCATGCCAGGAAAGTGTCAGCAAGGCTCATTTTGGCATTTATATATGAGGAATAAGCACAATCCTCCTACTATTCCAATGAGCTGCTTTTGCCAAGAAAAATCATTTGTAACTCTTTCTTCCTGCTGTAGTGCTTCTCCAGCAGGCCTGGCTTATATTGCTTTAACCACTTGAGTGCCAACGTGCGCCGCAAGGCAGAGCGGTGCCTTGTGCAAGTCTTGGCAAGTACTCCCACGTGTAAACCAGCTCTAAAGTAGACTGAAATGTTGTCTGGCAGTTAGCTTTTCTTTTTCATCAAGTCTGTTCCTTAGGGCTGCTGCTGCTTTTTTATGTTTTTCTTCCATTCCTGAGGCTGTAGCAGAGGAGGTGGAGGAGGCCTGGGAGGAAGCATGTTTTCTGAGAGCTGCTTACCTTAGTATGTGGAAGGAGAGGGAAAGCAGAGCAGGGAAATGGCTAGGTGGTTTGAACCTTGCTCTGTTGCGTTGTCTATCATGATGCTGAATCAACAGCACAGCAAGGCTGCCAGTGTGATGTGCTTTTAAAGAGTTGCTCACCTGCAAGTTCAAAAGCCGTTCTTCCTCTGTTCTCTCAATAAAGCCTCAAAGAATAGGAGATGCCTGTGCTTTTTATTATGTACACTTCAGCTCTTGCGATGTTGCATATACGTGCTTTTACCTTTGATCATCTTTTGGAGAAGTTTGCAAGACAGGTTTAGTTGTGTGAGAAATGGATGCGCTCTTTGGAATGAGCGATTTCTTTCCCTCCCTCTAGTTGCTGGCTGAATTTTATCACCATTCTGTGTCCTCTGAGCAGAAAGGCTGTTTCCTTTGCCTGTGTGTTAGCTTTACAAGAGAACATTGCCTTTGCCCTTTTGTAGACACCGGGCAGCTGCTTTGCTGTCTCCTTGATGAGAGATGTAGCTAATTCCTATTTCTCTACATATAAAGTTGAAAAGGACAATAGCTCATTTTGTCTGCCCAGTGTAGTTTTTTCCAAAGGGAAAGGAGAAGCAAATTATTTTGTTTAAAAAAAAAAAAAAATTTAAATAATGTAGTAGTCTAACCTTTATCCTAATTGCCCCAGGCTGTTAATGAAGCAGTGCAAAATTAGTCCTGTGAGTCTTCATTAATCAAATATAGGAGCTGACAGTGTAGTATTAAGATGCTGTGCTACTTCTGCTCCCCATGCAGTGTTGACATTTGCTTATATTCAGAGTAGAAAGCAATGATATTTTTTTGGTAGCTCATTAAAATAATTAGCTATGTTTGGCTTTTTTAAAAAATTTCTTCTCTTAAAAAAAGTCTTTTTAATGAGGAAAGATGAAAACAGACAGGAGGGATAAAGTCAAAAGAATCAAATTAAGATAGAAAAACTGACTGCTGGAGGCTTCCTTTGAACATAAGATTTATGTATGTTAATGGCAGCTGTTGGCAGGAACCTCTGTACAGACACCTTGTTTGTTATTTGTAGAACTTAGAGCAGAAGCTAATAACTTCAAGGATCTTTGTTTTGTTTTTTGCATTATTTTCCAAAGGTGCTCTAAGACTTATCTCCTCTCTCCCTCAAAACTCAGCGCTTGCGTCAGTGATGTGCTAGTGCACATAGGCACTATTCCACTGCCTGCTCCTCTGGGTGGGTAAGTTGTGCTGCCATGCTCTGGCTGTAAAGCAGATCTCCCCTCTGCAGGCTGCTAGCACAGAGTCTGTGCTCTGCTGACGTTCTGCCTTGGCTCTCAGGGCAGGATTTAAGAGGCACGTTGGTCTTCTGATATGTCCTGGGTTCGGGAAGCAACCCCCAATGCTCAGCCCTGACTAGAAGTACTCGGGGTGTTTGGAAAGGGCCAAATGCTGGAGCTCTGGACCAGAATCGCATCCACATCTGCACTCACTAGAGGGAGAGGTAGGAATCTGCTGTTACGGTCCCATCTCCACTTCAAAAGCATTTCTGTCAAGCAGTATTTTCTGGTCCGTCTGCTGCCTAAGTAGAAACTGCTGTCTGCTGTAAAAATGTTGCTGGGAAAAATGGCAATAGACTATGATTTTGTGCTGAAGATGCTGGTGTAGCAGCTTTGAGTTTCTGTAGGGTAATTATTGAAGCCGCAGTTGGCTGACCACAGCCAAGGATGAACCAGGATAATGATCCTTTCTGTGGAACTGAAGGCAACCGGCGGCCCCGTTGTGCTTGGCTCTGTATAAACATGCAGGAGACGGCTCCTCTCTGGAGAGTTTAACTGGCAACGCTATTAATATGCCCTTTCAGTTGTTGAGATGATCGCTCTCATTTCAGAGTTCAGGGCTTAGTGGCAGGGCAGTATAGAGATTATTATGGTGCTATCGCCTGCGTGGCTCTGTGTACACGCACACACATGCATATTTGCAGATGAAAAATGATGGTGGTCCAGTGGGGATATGGCTCTTGTCTGGGAATCAGGGAGCCTGCGCTCAGTTCCTGTGTTTGCCATATGGTATTAGTAGGCCACCGCTCCTTTTTCTTCCATTTTTCTCTCCCTGTGCCACATCTTGCGCAGGCAGAGAGTAGAGATGAGGATATCCTTTTTCAGTAAAAAAGACTTTGGCTGTCAATTGATGGATGGTATTAAAATGAGCACTGTGATTCCCACTGTTTGGAAATGACTGAGAGTTTAGCTATTTAGTCAGAAAGGAAGTTTAATTTCCACCCCCCTGGGAAATGCCTCTTCTATTCCATCCCCTCATTTTTATCTGTATGCTTGTTTTTAGATAAATCATATTTTGTTCCTGATCTGTTTTCTAGTGCGTTCCAGCACCTTTCTCATTGCCAGGTTAACAGCTCTTCTCTCCCAGTAAAGTCTTTCTATTCCCCCTTTCCAGAGAGCTTCATAAAATTTATTTCCCCTTATGTGTCTTCTGCAAAGCATTAAAGCAGGGTAACCCATCGCTTAGACAGCAGGAGCTATGAAGGTGAGGGAGCAATTCTTAGCAGGAAAAATGGTCTGTCTCCTACACTGAAATACTTCTTGGGAGCCTCAGCAACTCAAAATAGCTGCCTACAGAGGACTCCCAAGTCCTGTTGTATCCTCAGATTGTTTCACCCCCCAGCTCTATGCAGCCTCCAGTTTAAACTGTCTCCTTGCCCAACCAGTGTCATGCTCCTCCCTTTCAGTCCTGCTGGAATCCAGTACTGCAAATGCAAATGACTGTGATGGAGGGTAGCCTATGATTATTTGTGAAATTTAAAAAAAGAAAAAAAAAAAAGTCTGAAGATTAACCATATGCAGTGGTACTTTTGTTTCAAAACCCCTGCAGTAGGCAGACGAAGTATGTGCTTGGTGGGATTTCCCCCAGGGTGCGGTGCTTGAGAGCCAAATGCAGGAGAAAACTCCCCAGGAAAACCCAGAGGTCTGTGTGTGTTCATCTCCCACATGCCACGCTTGAAAGCTTTTCCTTGTAGAGTGTGTGATTTACATAAGGAGCAGTCATCATTCTTCGCCACTGATCGTTCCTTATGTATATGCAAAACCTCACTGATGAGGAGTGCGGGATTATATTTCCGTTAATTACAATGTTCTTTCTGATCCTCTGGCCAGTCAGAGGAGGTTTGGTGAGGGTTAGATCGCTGCCAGGCGAGAGGCTCTGCCTTGAATTTCTAAGCGCAGGAATAAGCTGTCGGCAGCGACGTGCTGCTGCGGCGTGGGTTCGGGGCTTGGGCTGATGGACAGATTGCACACAGCCCTCTGACGGGGGAAGGCTGCAGCGAGCCGTAATGGCGTGCAGCTCGTTGGCTTTGGCTTTGGTTGACCCAACACTGCGTGAGATTAAAGTTAGGCAGCAAATATATGCACGTTTACAATGGCATGGGCTCCTGGGTGTTGCGCACAAAGACGCAGAGAGGTAGATACGGATGGGGGAAGTGTGATTTAAAGCGCTGAAGACAAAGCCTGCAGCCGTAGGCCTGGCTTCTAATCCCATCGCTCATACTGAGTTGTTAGAAAATCCTTCCGCAGTGCTTAATCTCTGAGCTCTAATTCTGTGTCTGTAGGGTGGGAGTGCAGATGCTTTATCCATACTTCTGTGAAGTGCTTAAAGATGAATAGAAACCAGTTCAAGGTATTATGGTTGTTAATGTAAATACTTGTTATACCGCTGTATCTCCAACATGTTTATTCCATGGAATATATTTATCCATAAAATTCTGCCATATTTATATACAGCTCCAAGCACCCTGGAAGCACCTAGGTGTTGACAGAACAGCTGCAATCTTTTAATATGTTCAATAAATACAAATGGATATAAACAGTATCCATCTGTCAGGCTCAGTTAGATGGTTTAAACATAAAGCTATCTTGTTCCTGTAATTGTATTTAGATCTAAGCTGATAGAGGTTTGATTTTTTTTCTTTGCATAGTGATAAGCTACAAATTCCTTTGAATTGCTTTGACTCTTGATTTATTGCAGTAAATTAAATAATAATCCATTCTGTCCTGTTTCACCCCTCCTCTAAGAAAAGCAAGATGAAAAAATAGCTGCTGAGGCAACGAAGCATACTGCTTACAGTAATGCACCTTTCCCGTGCTTGTAAGCACCTGGGCCTGTGACCTCTGTGTTTACAAGATATTTATTGCTGCTTGCACTTTCCAGTACTACAGAGTTATCACTTCAGTGCCTTGTAAAATTTGATTGTGTTTAATAAATGTATTCAGCATTGCTGTGCTTGGTGGAGAGCAAGTCTGACGGTTTACTCTTGTTCTCTTCCTCATGCGCACAAATGCACACACCTTTGTAGCTAGCATATTTTCTTACCTGTGTATATTAGTGCCTATGTCATGTTGGAGGCAATTTTGGATGCATCTCAGATCATTTTTCTAATTAAATAAGCGCTTGTGGTTGTAACGTGAGCACATCTCTGAATACTGAGTAAGTGTGAGTCACTGCAGTGATTTTTTTCCAACTTCTGTGTGATGTTTGCTTCATAAAACTTAGCTTGTGGCGTGGAGGCATCTTATTACCTTCCCCATCCTGACCTGTCGCGCTGATGTTAGCCAGATGTGCTCAGCTCCCTCCTTTGCCACAGACTTCCTCTGTGAGCTCAGGGAATTCATTTGGTCTCGCTGTACTGGTTCTACATCTGTAAAACAGTTACCATAACCCTTACCTACTCCATGGAGCTTTTGTGAAGCTTAGGTTGTAAACAAACACATGTGGAACTGTATCTTGTGGTAGAGAGAAGTTTGAAGATCTGTGATGTTCTTTACCTGCTCCTTCTCACCACCCAGTACCTGAGCACGGGGTGGCAGTGAAGCAGACGTTGCTTTTCTTGTGACAGAGGTGGCTTTCTCTTTTTGTGTCTGAGTGTCTCTGCTTTAGGAAATGACTGACAACATAGAGAACTCCTCTTTGTGCAGCTGAGAGGATTTAGGCACCATCTCCTTGGCGTGGCCTCTCGAGGGTCTGTTCCCTGCCAAAGCAAAGTCTTCTCCACTATGCAGTTGTCGCTGAAGCTGTATGGGAAAAGGGCTTACTAAGAGCTGCACTGAGCTGCAGGGAGGTGTGCAGTGATGCTTCTATTCCCTTAGTTTTTAGCTTTATTTTGTGGGGAATATCTTCCACAGTGTCCAAAATCGGGGGCTGAGCTCTCAGGAGTTTTGCTGCTGATGGAAGCCTCATGGTGTGGCTGGAGCAGTTTTGGGCACTCTGTAAACTACTGCACTGCAATGTGTGGGTTAATGTATCCTCTTGGCTTCCAAGGAAGCTGCAAATGACTGTAACATCTCATTAGGGACTGAATATTTTTCATTCTACATGTATAAAGAGGAGAAGGGCTTTTCTGATTGTCAGAATTGAGAACAAATAATAAGAAATTTATGAAAAGTTTGGTTAAATGCATGGGAAGAGGTTTTTGTCTCTTCTTTTATATTTTTTTTTTCTTTAAATGTTCCTCTCGTAAATGTCAAAAGCTTCATCACACTGCATCTTGCTCTTGATTAATTATTACTAAAGCAAACAATTGAGTCTATCCAGGCCAGTGTATGCTCATAGTGCAATTTATTGGCTGTCCAGCTCAGGATATGTTCAGCAACTGGTGCGTAATCACAGAGGTCACTCAATACTGGTGAGCTTCATTGTATCAAAGGCATGAATTGGCCCCTGAGATCTGTGAGCCACATCTATCAGCAGAGCAACTTCACGTTATTTTTCTGCCCAACAAGGTTAATTGCTCTTGCATTTTATGGAATTTGCATGAGTTCTTAGAAGTCAGGTAGTACTGGTTGTAAGCAAGTAATAGTTCAGAGCAGTGTCACTAAATAATAAATACTAATATCGGTACAATGTACTATGCTGTCATTAGTGGTGTTTTTTCCCCCTTGCCAGATGCAGATTTCATCGTTGGGCCAATTCACGTGTCTGCTTTGAAAAATCTTTCTCCCACAAAGCACGGGAGTAGCGAAGACTAGGAAGCAACTTCTGTGTGATGGTGCAGTGCCACCTGCATTAAAGCCTGTCTTTTGTGGACAGCTTTGGTTCTAAGTCGTTGCTTCAAACCATCTCCAATGATTTTGATATAGATCTGAAAAATGTAATTGAAGACCGCTGCTAAAATTTACACATGTCCCCAGGTCACATTATCTTCATGGAGTCTGGCCCTTAATAATCAAAATTCCATGGACTTTCCGACACACTTGAACTCAAAATTTCTGAATCGCATTTCAAAACAGATGGTAGGCCCTCTGAAATACTCTTTCCTAGTGACTGGCCATCTTTTGCTGGCTTTCTCTGAGACATTTTATACTTTTAGAACCTAAAAATTTAATCTTTTTCTTTGAGAGCAAGTGTTTGCTGTTGCTTTTCAAGGAATTATTGTTACTGGCAGCATCACTTTAGAATAGGGAACCTGTCACAAGGATAGAGAGAATGTAGAAGTTTAATTGACAAGTATCAGTTTGGACAAAGTGCCAAAAACAGAGATGGAAGGAAACAGCTTAGTTTTATAAAATGAAAGCTTTTAGGCCAGGATATAAAACTCAGCGCCCCTGAAATTTCCTCAGTCTGTAGCAGATCTCTTCCTGATGACAGTGGGAGGTTTGGCTGGAGATCATGATCTTTGTGTAGTAACTATGTTCTTATTATTTATTCAGAGCCATATTGTCACATTCCAATGGAAAATTTCCTGCTTGTTTGACCAGCACCAGTTCTGGCCTTTTTTTCCTCTTCCACTTACTGCATCTCTGGCTCTGTTTGCATTTTGCTTTGGTTTTTGTGCTAGAACTCCTGTCCTCTGCTGCTTCCTTGTGTCTGTCTTACCCTGAGGACATCCCTCCAAAACCCATGCTCATTTTGTCTGTAAAATGAAATAATTCCAACTGGTCCTCCAGGATCCAGCCTGGAGGACAGCTTTGTGTCTGCCTTAGAGGCAGATACCTTTTGAAGCAGCACCAAAATCTGAACAGCCAGGTACCTCTTACTGGCTCCGCAGATGCTCTGGTGTTCACAGCTGTGTGTCCCCACTGCAGTCTCCCTGGGGTAGGATGGGTGGTTGGAGCCTCCTCTCTTAAGCGTGCACCTCATCTTAGGTTGTTCGCAAGGTTTTCAACTCTTTGTGGTTCACATACTACATTTCATTACGAAAAAGGGTCTGGTTTCTTCAAAGGCATGAGGGGAAAAGGAGTAGTAGAGGGAGCCCAGGGAGATGGAGCCAGATGTTAATGTGAAGATGTGGAGGCTAGAGACAAAACATAAAGCTGTCATGCTCTGGACTGTGCTGATTAATCTTGCACTTAAAGCAAACATTTCTGAGTAAATGAGAAACTGCACTCTTTTGTGCAAGACAGTCTGTTGTAGCAATTAGCTAAGTAGTCAGCAGTGAGCCCTGCCTAACCCCTTACCTGAACTGTGCCGGAAGATATTAGTGCTCGTGCACAGAAATGTAGTGTAAGCAGCAGTGATGGATAGCTGACAGCCTCCGTCTGCAGGGCTGTGTTGTGTTTCCACAGCAAAAGCTGGGAAGGGATGGGAAGTGTGGAGAAGGTGCAGATATGCTGCTGTTGTTTGTATGCAGCTATTCAGAGTCTTTTCCTGCGCTTGAGACCGAAACCTGTTTCGGTGGCACTGACCTTATTGAATAAACATTGATTCAAGAGAAAAATGTCCCACTTACATTTTTCCGTTTGACAACTGACAGAAATGCACAGACATGCTGTGAGCTCCTTTGAGGAGGCGGAGTGAGAATTTTGTGATTGTTTTTCACTTCCACAGAATCACAGAATAGTAGGGGTTGGAAGGGACCTCTGTGGGTCATCTAGTCCAACCCCCCTGCCGAAGCAGGGTCACCTACAGCAGGCTGCACAGGATCTTGTCCA
>Ga0065711_1000753_pt1 | contig 57264 bp, 33 predicted proteins | sample Hoacrofraction12_FD_59098 | JGI IMG/M metagenome (GOLD analysis project Ga0065711, IMG submission 59098) | Hoatzin crop microbial communities from Cojedes, Venezuela - Epithelial fraction 12 v2 (version 2) | ecosystem: Host-associated > Birds > Digestive system > Esophagus > Crop | place...
TTTTTTTTTTTTTTTTTTGGACATGCATTCCCACCTGTGAAATGGGCAGGTGACTCTGTTGTGCCTCACAGGAATGTTATAGGGGAAAATATAGTGTAAGGCCTGTATATCAAATTTTTCTTCCATAGAAATTTGCAATTTTTCAATTTGAAATTTCTCCCTGAGGAAATATTGCTGACATCACTGTCACTCACAGTGAAGAATAGTTTTGGTATACCTTGTTAGCAGAAAATTTTCTTTTTTGTGAGTATGTAGATTATAAAGCCTTGTTGTAGTTCAAGTCTACAGAGTTATTACAGAACATTCTAGATGAAGAAGAAAATATTAAACCTTAAATTCCTTGTGAGAACAGCTCTTTCCCAGGAGAGCATAGCAGTGCTGCGCAGTGCAAAGGGCCTGTTCTGTTCAGTTCCTGGTGAATGTGAGCATGGCAGCTTGCTGAGTGCAGTTCCCCTTCGTTTATAAAATTCTGTTGCTAGACCTTGATTTTTCAGTTTTAAATATACAGCTAAGCAGTCTGCTCTGATTAAATAATTATTTTTCCTGAGGGTATTTCTTTTTACTGCTCTAAGAAGGATTTAAATGTCTTTAACCTGCTTGTAGTGCACATGTGGTATCATCATGCTTAAAAATCCATGTTAACAAATCTGTGTTGGCTGGAGGTTAGGCTTTTTCAGTCAGCTGTCAGGTGTTCTGGGATATCTTTCGTGACTCACTTGTGAGTTTGCCACTCAGATTACACAGTATCTCAAATACGTGCTGTAAATTTTAATTCCATTTTATGTTCTTTCTGTTATGGGTGTGGAAAGGAGGAGCAGAGCAGGGAAGCAGCAATAAGATACACTGTTGTACGAAAATGTGCTTATGAGTAATTTGGATGTAAAATTGGTACAGATTTTGCAAGATAAATCTTTGTGAATGCATTTTCAAAAGCTGTAGAGATTTATATTTTTTTCACGTTTGTGTTTTACTACTATGTCATAGAATCGTAGAATCGTAAGGGTTGGAAGGGACCTTAAAGATCATCTGGTTCCAACTCCCGTGCCATGAGCAGGGACATCTTCCACTAGACCAGATTGCTCAGAGCCCCTTTCAACCTGGCCTTGAACACTTCCAGGGAGGGGGCATCCACAGCTTCTCTGGGAAACCTGTGCCAGGGCCTCACCACCCTCCTAGTGAACAATTTCCTCCTTGTATCTAATCTAAATCTGCCCTCTTTTAGTTTGCGGCCATTCCCCCTTGTCCTATCACTACACACCCTTGTGAAAAGCCCCTCTCCATCCTTCCTGTGGGCCCCCTTCAGGTACTGGCAGCTGCTCTAAGGTCACCCCAGAGCCTTCTCCTCTCCAGGCTGAACAGCCCCAACTCTCTCAGTCTGTCCTTGTAGGAGAGGTGCTCCAGCCCTCTGATCATCTTCATGGCCCTCCTCTGCACCCGCTCCAACACATCCATGTCCTGCTTATGTTGGAGGCTCCAGAGATGGACGCAAGACTCCAGGTCGGGGTCTCATGAGAGTGGAGTAAAGGGGCAGAATCCCCTCCCTCGCCCTGCTGGCCACACTTCTCCTGATGCAGCCCAGGATACAGTTGGCTTTCAGGGCTGCAAGCACACATTGCCGGCTCATGTTGAGCTTCTCGTCCACCAGTACCCCCAAGTCCTTCTCAGGGCTGCTCTCAAGTCACTCTCCGCCCAGCCTGTACTTGTGTTTGGGATTGCCCTGACCCATGTGCAGGACCTCGCACTTGGCCTTATTGAACTTCTTGTTCATGTCGTGTTCTTACATGTATCTGTACCCATTCATACATACTGATCAGTTATCTTTATCTTAGGCCTTCGACAGGATGATCACTATGATTAATTTGTATGCTCCTGTTAAACTTTGTAGATCATTGAATTTTAGCTTTTGATCTTCAATATTTCTGTTATTTTACCCCCAAAGTCTTCCTTGTTGGCTTTTAACAAGGTAAGTGACCTTTTCAGCTGGTCTGCTCATAGCCATGTTCACCCAAGCAGTAAAGGGCTGCTGATTTCTAGTAGTACAAGTCCTTGCAAATGGAGATGGAAAAGTTTTCACAAGAACACAATACCCCAGGGGATACCCTGGGATGTTGCTCCTTTGTAGGTGAGGAGAGGGAATGACTGCGAATCTCTTGCCAGCACACAGTGCGCACACATAGAAAATTTCATGGGAAGCTGGAAAATGTTGCTGACAGCAGAGCAAAGGTGTACAGCAGTGGTGGAGGGGCTCTGTTTGCATAAGAGCAGAATACATTATGGTTTCTTCCCTGCTCTGCGTTTCTTTTTTGAGTGTTTTTCTACAATTTTTTCTTTCAACATAAATTTGTGGTGACTTTCCTGTTCTTTCATGGCTCTGCTTGATCTTATGTTAAGTAGCTTTCATTTCCCTGTTCTAGACGTGACATTTCTGTCTCTCTTTTATAGCGCAGGAGAATATAAGAAATGGCAGGAGTTAAAAGGATCTGTCTTGGTGGCCTGTCTCTGCCACTGTTGTGAATGCGGTGGACAAGATACTAGGAGATGGGGAATATAAGCAATCTTTACTTTCCTGGTTTAGAGAGTGCCCAAAGAAGGTTACATCCATACTTTGGAGGCTTTGTGGGAATGACCTCAACTGCGCTCTGCACTTCACAGGAGAAGCCATCCCCTTCCTAGTGGGGAGAAAGTGGAGAGGAGCAGTGTCTCAGAGGCTGCAAGATAGGAGACAAAGCTGTTACCAAGTTTATCACTGGGCTCTCCTGTGAAGTTAGTACACCCTTCCCTGTGGTGTGGATGTGTTGGTGTGAGGGGGTCTACAGGCGTCTGCCTTGAACCTCTCTCCCCCCTTCCCACTGCTGCTCGGTGCAGCAGAGGCCTGTTGCCTCCCAGGCTGAGCCCCCCCATGCTGAGCACCAGTTCCAGAAGCACCGGTGCTTTCAGCCTCTGCAAGGGAGGGAAAACCTGCACCACAAACCAGGCATCTGAAGGAAAAATTTGAAAAGAGCAATTTTACCAAACGATTATTGTTTCACAGTCTTCTCCACTTTACTTAAAGCCACATGAAAACAAATTATAATGTAGAATTACTGCAGCCCTAATTGAGCACACTTGCAAACATTTGCTATCTTTTGTTCTTTCTAATCTAAATTGAATCTGTTAATAATAATGAGTTCATGATGTGAGGGGGAAAGAAGTAACCCTTCTGAGCAAAAGTGTGACTATATGAAGTCTTACCGATTACAGCAATACTTAAGTGAGCTAAATGCTGCCTCTAAGTGCCAGTAGCTATCAGAGGATAATACTTCATCAGTGCTCCTTGTTGCTGAGGCTGACTGCACTGAGTCTATGTAACAGGGAATCCTGAATTACGAGGAACTTGCTCTGCCCAAGCCTGCTGCCATCCAGCCAAGCCTGTGTCTAGCTGTATCCTAACTCAGTGCAAGGGGTGCAGTGTCACTTGTTGCTTGCAAAAACTTTGATCAGTTTTATCCTGTTGCTTACTTTTCACCATCGTGTTTATGTTTGGTTAAGAAAACTGTGGAGAACGTGGGAGTAAATAGTGAGGAGTCACCGCTAACAAAGAAAGTGAAACGTGTTTTATGTATTGGTATGTCTTAGACAGCTGATCCAGCGGGTTCTGCAGACTTGTATCTTCCGCAGACCGAGCCCAGAAAAGGGACCCATGAGATTCCACAAATATGAATTATTGATCATTTTTGACAGTTTTCTAACAGAAAATTACATTGTATTCCATAAATTAGAAATTAGTATACAGTATGTATTCCCTCCCCTGAACATGTGTTGTATGCATAATCTTTTCTGGCTAGTCCTGAATGAACAGTTGTTACAGATGTTGTCTCAAAAATCTGACTAATTCTCTATACCTTTTCATTTTCCTAATCTTAATTAAATCAGTGACTGAAGAGGACACATGATGAAAATGGAAAAAAATACATCAAAATGTATAAATCAAAAGCAGTGATATGAAATCAAACTGATGAAGGTAAAAGTGTGTTTTGTATATAAGCTATCAAGGACTTTTTCTTTAAACCCCCCTCCACCCCCCTTCTGTTTAATAAATTGAAGGGACAGAATTTCTTTTCAGCTCCTGAGGCAAACAGAGATGTATTCTACAGCTCACACAGAGGCCTCTTGTGCAGCAAGAGCTGCACTGCATCTGATTTTCTGAGAAATGCACTATGCTTCCAAAAGACTTAGCCTTTTTTTTTTTTGCCTCCCATCTGTCCTAGCTGAACCACTCTGCTTCCCTCGGTGACTGTCCAATACAAAAGACCCCCTTTCTTGCTAAGGTTATTTTCAGCTGCAGTGGGTTACCTGATGCAGATTACAACCTCCCAAATGATTGTCAGACCAAATGATGAGGCAACACAGTAGGTGTAGAGGTTGGGGGAGGAAAACAGAGATGAGGGAAGAGCAAAACCACCTCAAAGCAACCCTTCTGTCAGCCTTTTTGCATAGCGCACAGCAACTGTGCAAAATCAGTGCAGTACCAAGTAGAGATGCTAGCTCAAGACCTGGAAGCACTGCAGCACTTCATCCAGTTAAATAAAGCTCTCTTAATTAGCTTAAGTGCAGTACCTAATTGACAAAGTTATGTTTATTTATGGCAGTAGCTGTGAATTTGTTACACGGTGCTGTATTGTTTATAGGAGAAATCACACATAAATTGCTAATTGCAGTCGATTAGGCTCATGTAAACTTTGTCTGAATAAGAGCATGTGTAAGAGTTTGCGGAGGCTGCTTTTCTTAATTTGACAATGTCTTTAGATAAACTGATGCAACTTATCTGCATGCTCAGAGCTGTCTGTTGGTATAAATCAGGCACGATTTCATTAGTGTAAATTGAAACCAATTTTTACCCAGTTCTGGGGTTTTGTCAAGTTTTGAGAATTAGGATAGGAAGTGGTTTGTTGTAAATCAACTTGGCTATATGCTGTAATAGTAAATACCAAGCAAAGTTTACTTGATACATGTTTAAATATTGGAACAGCAAACTAATAAAATGAGATGGGATGTTTTAGAATGTTATACATGTATATATATATATATAAACCCTCATATTCAATGGAAATACTGAAGTAACCTGTTTTCCTGTACAGACCCTATTTTTACAAAAGAAAGATTCAGACCTTGGGGCAATTTAAGTAATACGAAGTTGATTTAATTTCAGCTTTTGAGGTTTTGGCTTTAGAAAAAAAAATGTTCAGATCTGCTGATTTTTAGCTTATTCACTGTTCAAAGCTTGTTTGGCAGATTTACTGCAGACTGCTTTTAGCATAATTGGATTGATAAATAACACATACTGGATTACCCCATGAAATGAGAAAAACAAAACACACCTCCTGGTAACATCCAGTGCTGTGAAAATGCTGTTTTTCTTAGGTGTCTGACTGATGGTAAATTTTCCCTTGAAGAACTTCAGGTGGGCTGTGTGGTACCTGGCAAATATTTTGATCAGTATTAAAATTCCAGGTGCAGCTCTCATGCATCTAGGGGAAGACTAATCCTTTTTTATTTTAAACTGCTTTAGCTATGTTAACTTTCTCTCCTGGCAGATCCCCTCTATGCAGTCACATAAGATGTGGAAGCAACAACTGCAGTCTCCATTGCTCAGTAAATGTATTACAAATGAAAGGAATTAATGTCTTGACCATTTTGTTCTTGTGCTATTTTGGTGCAGAACATCATACTTTTAGTAAATATGTTAAGATGCGAACACAACAAAGTCACTGAAGTTTGCGATCTTGGAATTTTTGTTTCTTCAGATTCAAAGACAATTGTTGTCCACAAGTATATGTCTTTTTGAATAAAGCAGGGATTATCATTGCCCAGCCCAGGAAACATTAACAGAGCAGGGCTTGCGCTCAGGATTGGAAATAAAGAACAAACAGGCTCCTTGCTTCCAGCCTCTCTAAGTCCTAGTGAGCAGACAAGTCTGGCTTCTGATAAATGTGTTTGAATGTGAATTGCATAATATTTCACAGCAATACCAGATCCAAAAGTAGTCCAAGGAGAAAGATCTTAAAGTAATTTAGTCTTTAGGGGAAAAAATTATTTTAAACAGACTGTAATAAGAAATAAAATGACCATCAGATAGGTATCATTTCATAATAAGTGTCAGCTTTGTTACTGCAGATTAACTGCCATTACCTGCCTGCTGAAATTCAAGGTTGGAAAGGCTTATTGTTGCTCAGCTGTCTTCCAAAAAGCATTGTTCTAGTAAGAATATACACTATATTTGTACTGTACATGCTCTATTTTCAGTACTGCTGTATATCTATCTGCATAGAAGTGCCTGAAGGCTATCATAATGCATTTGGACAGAGCTCTTAATAACATGCTTTAACCTGGTCAGCCCTGAATTGGTCAGGCAGTTGGACTAGATGATCATTGTAGGTGCCTTCCAACTGAAATAGCAGAGTCTATTCTATTCTAAATGTCTGTCAGAGTAATGCCATTTCTTAGTTGTCCCTTAGTTTGGGAGTAATGAATTAAAAAAAAAGTGTTTAATGTTAACTTGCTAAGAAAAGTTGAAGTTAGGCTTTTTGGAAGATTCTTTCTGAGCCTAGGTTTTCCTCTCAAGTCACTTTAGATTTTATGGAAACTTGATAATACTGATGAATGAAGATCTTTATGGTGGAAATGGTACAGTGTATGTTCTAATGCTACATGTTTATCTTCTCGGCCTGCTCACTCTCCTGCAAAAGGGTTATTTTTCAGTGGTGAAAAAATGGTTTATTCATTAGGATCACGCACTTTCCATCTTTCTGCACTATTTTAGTGACTCTCCTCACTAGTGAGAAGAGTAAGAGTCTGAAAAGGGGCTTAACAGAATTTTGTGGTAGTTCAAATCATTCCAGTGTGACGCTGTCAAAGAGGTGTAACTGAGCACTAACCAAAGATGAGTTGGAACCTGGTGGCTCTATATTTGATAGTGTTCCTTTTGAACGGTTTTCTGATTTATTTTTAACCTTATGTTTCATCTACTTTGTAATATAGACTGTATAGATAATGAAAGGCACAAAACCCTCTTTTTAAACTGTGAATAAGAAATTCAAACACTATGTTCAGTTTCCACTGTGGTAGTATCTGTGCTTGAGCGACTTTTTTTCCTTCTCAAAACTTTTGAACGATTCAGTCTTGTAAAAGTTATCCTCAAAACTGTCTACGGAGGAGAAGTTTTGTTGAAGTCAAGATGGGTTACCTTGGGACTGGGAGTTGGTCCCAAGAGTAAGGCTTTTCAGCCCCCCAAAAAAGGCAATGACTCAAGAAAGCTTGAATGTAATCTGGAAGTGGACAGAGAAGTATTTTTTTTCCACTTGAGCTGTTTTTATAAAACAACTTTCTACCTTTGTACTTCAAAAACATCAGCTGACATGTATCGTTCTGCGTTGCAGTTTCTTTATTGATTTTTCTGGACTTGTGGCATTGTAGGCTTTATAGTCCACACTTTCCCTCACCTCAGTTACAGAGTATATATACTTTGCTTTGGCAGAACTGTGGTTTTCTTTGTTATGATCCAGTGATAGCAGAAATGAGAAAATTTGCTATGGTTTGCCTGAATTTCTTATTTTGCCATAAAACTCAAGATATTTGATGGGAACTTGAGAAGCTTTTCTTGAACTAAGATCTATTTTAAGGGTATACAAGGTTGCTAAGTTGCACATGCTTTCTTTTATACTATCAATGAGGAACTCAAGAGTCAATATATTATTTGTAAGTAAGTTAAGGTAGCTGATGGAGAAATTTCACGTTATGAGCAGAAACTCTGGAAAGGCCTGTTAAAAAATTATTGAATTCATGGCAAGACAGTGATTATAGAAGATTTTTGCCATTGAAAGTCCTCTTCTGGGTCAATTGATTTTTAAATTTTTTTTAATTGAAGGAAAATTTTCTGCAAGTTGATGTTAAGAGTGTATTTACTCACTTTGTAGACTCTAAGTACTGTAAGGAAAAGCGTAGTAGCCCAGGAAATACTGAAGGAAAGAGACCTGTTTGCTTTAGTGGACTGCAGTTACATTTGCATAAGAATTTCTGGTTTGAAACAAAAGGCATCAGAAACTGTGCAAGCCCAGGCCCAGCCAACAGCATGCAAAATGTGATGCAGCAGAACAATCCTACCTGAATACTTGTCCAGCATACTCTTGTCCAGTATTGCCCAGGTAAATATCTGGGCACGCACAACACGTGATAGTAAATTCAGTGTGACGATCAGTGCACATCTGGACAATATTTTGAGGGGATTTGGGATCAACAGTTATTTCTTTAGTAACTTCACATAACGAACTAGATACTGTTTCATAGTGAACTTCATGTAACACTGTGCCCTGAGGGCCTGTGGAGCTACGTTCCAGAAGTCCTGGATAAATGTAGAAAACTTTGCTTTCCCCAGACCCTTATCTAGTAAGAAACAGAGATAGGGTGACTGGGGCCACAGGATTTGGTACTGAAAATTTGTGAAATGAACACACGCCTTGGTTAAGGACTAGTGCCATGTATCATATCAACATCCTTCAGCAGCTGAGAAATCTAAGAAATATTGTGCTCTGAAAATTCTGACTTTTGGTCTCCTTAAAGGAAATTCTTTGTTGTATTCTATAAGAAATAAGCTTCAAAAAATTTTTTATTTAGTTCTAAGTTGGACCGAAGCCAAATTTCGACCTGTTGAGATTTGCTGTGAATGAAGAGTTCTGGCTAGTTCCATCTCCAGGCAAACTCATTCACAACTGAGACTGCATGCTTCTGCCATGTTTCTGTTACTGTCTGGAGTGGTTAACATGCATAGATGCCTCATCTAAAAAATAAAAAGCCCAAACCTTTTAATCTTTTAAGAACAGAGGATTACATTCAGTAGAAAGAAGTTCACCTGTATTGTATGGTGTGTAAGTACTAATAAGTCATGTGGAAAATTATAGGTCTTATTTTACAAACAGTTGGAACTCTTAGTAAAGAGAAGTATACTGATGCTCTGCAGATGAATCACTTCATGAGGAAAACACAGTTGATTAATCTCTTGGAGCAGATAACTTCTGCAGATGAGGCCATCACTCAGATAAGCCAACTGCTAAATAAAATACATCATTCAAATCTTTGGGAAAACTAACAGTTTTCAGGGGTAAAATAATAATGGACTTGTGCTATGTGTGAAAACTGAAATTAGTCTTAAATATTCAAATAGAAATTGAATACAGATAGAAGCAGGATGCTAACAGTTAAAGCCATATACTTCTGTAATGGCAAGCATTCCTGATTAAACCAGTCACTGATGGTGTTTCATCAGCAGGGCCAGACTGTAGCCAGGATCTGTTTTTTAAAAATTCCTGGGTTTCCAGGACTGGATTTTGTTGGTGGTTATTTAAACAAAGATGTAAGTGGCTGGATAAGTGTAATTGACTATAACTGCTGTTCTGCAGTGAATCTCACTGCAGGTTTAGGTAACAGGTATCCAGAGCACTGTTTCCAGTCATGCAGGGTTAGATCCAAGACTTCCTGAACTGGTGGAATTGTGTTTGATAGACCTGGGACAATGCCAAGTTTAGTGTTAGACTAATGTTGGAGCCTGATTACTAAGACAGGTTCTGAAAGGCAGCAAATTTTCAGTGAAAAGCAATGAAATAAAGGAACTTTAAAAAGTAAACAGGTATATATTTCTAGTCTTGACAGTAACATTTTTTAACTTTATATGCAAGGTAGATGGGTAGCAGCAGGGGGCCGGGAGAGCCACTTATGTTCTCCTGCTGCACTGGAGATCTTTCAGGTGTTCCATTAGGGCAAAAGAGGAGCTCTGAGAAGGCAGGGAATAATGCAATGCATGGTTCTTCTTACTGTAGGTGAACTTATAAAGTAAGAAAACAAATTTCCAAAAGTAAAGTTTTATTAAAGTTTTAATTAAAATAAGACAATTTTGAAAAAAAATCAGCTCTCTCTTAAATCTTTTCAACCTTCTAAATGTGAATAAAACATTAAAAACAGACAAACAAACACTCCTCCCAACGCACAATCCCCCCCCCCAAAAAAAAACAAGAAAAGAAAACAAATAAAAATCTCAGACACCTGGAGCTGAGGCATCATCTTCCCTAGACAGAGGATCGCAAAGGCTTTTCCTGATTCTTAAGTTCTCATGAGACAGTGAACAAAAGTGCATCAGCATAAATAGTAATGATAAAGAACCTGAGGAGGTAAGAGTTGTGAATGCATAACACCATATTGGGCTATAAATTATTTTGGGGTGCTATTTGAAGGGGAGTATTCAGACAGATTAATTTATTATTGTTTAATTTGTGAATTTGTACTAATTAATATATTAAAACCAAATTACTTTGGTGACATTTCGGTGACCAAATTAAAATGTCTATGGTATGTTAATTTGCACTCATAAAAGCCTAATTTGAATATGTAATTTGGATCAATTAGAAGTCTCTTCTCAACTTTAAATTGTGATAATAGAAATGTAAAAAAGCTGGGTAGCTGTTAGGATTAATTAGGAGTGATATATCTGGGAAAAGCAAATTACAGTGTCATTTTTTAAATGCAAATGAGATTTAAAATTTAAAGATAATATGCATATATATAAACATGTGCAATGTCTGCAAAAAGTCATAATTCTTTTTTTTTTAAAAAAAAGCTCTATAGATAGTGAATTTTTCATGATTAGGCCTTAGTTTTGCCTGCAAAATAGGCAGACAATAGTAGCATTTGTAATTCTGAAGAAAACTTAAATGTGGGAACTCTCACAGAAACCAAAGTGGCATTCATTTTCTTCCAAGAACTTAAGAGTAGAACCTGCCAGCTAATTTTGGTCCCTTTGAATTGCCACAGTGAAGTTAAACTGGATTGAAGTCAAGGTAATGAGATTAAAATCTGCCCTTGACGTTTTAGTAATATATACAAAATAGGCAGAAGAGTTACTTAGGAACAGCAACATACTTATCTTGAGTGGGGAAAAAAAAAATGTGTGGGTGAAGACTGGCTCATTTTGTTTAGGGGATGGGCGTCTTACGGTGAGTTTCAGGAGAACCTTTCTTTGCAGATAATTCTTTGTGAATTATGTTCTGTGTGACTGGTACTTGGTTGTTATTGTATCGGGTGGTCGTTGCTACCTCTGCAGTGAGAGCACCCCAACATCAGGCAGGATTTAAAATGTGATCATCCCTTTTGTATGCCTGTGGTAGTCAGTGTGGTGTCAGTCTGATGTGTCCACAGCTGTGTTTTGTTGTCAGCCAGTTTTCTAGCTAAGTCAGGAGCAAAGAGAGCCAATATGGGGCAAAAGGAGGAATGACCAAAACGCTTGAAGTCTCCTTAGGCTTAACAGTCCATTTAGATGTCTGGTGTTTTCAGGGTCTCTTTGTAAAACTGCTTATCTCAAACCAAGAAATATCTTTGCTGGAGCTGTGGCTGCAGCATGCTCCAGCATAGCCTTGCTGCCTTCTCATCTGCCTTCCCCAGGTCACTCTAAACACCTGCTTTGGATGGGCCGGGAAACCAGGTGGCAGGCAGCTTGCTAGATACTGCTCAGGTCCCCTGCAAAATGACCTACCTCACTGCTGTTGCTACTGAGAGCAGTCATAGGTTGGTTACATTTAGCTGAGGTATGCTTACATAGTCCTTATGCACATTTTCAGTTTTGGTGTGCATGCATGCCCTAATGAGATGCTTTTCTTTAAGTGATATACTCTAACAGTGTCTTGCCAGATTGCTTGTTGCCTATACATTTATTTGGGGAAGTAGCTAAATTTTCCTGCCAGCCGTCCAGAATATTGAGGCTTCAGGCTGCTAAAGGAGCAGTTATCTACTACATATGTAGCAAAGTCGGAGTTCCAGAATGTGTCTTTTCAAGATTGTTAACAGAAAAAAGTGGAATGAGTATATTTTCTTACCCTCCATTAAAAGGTAAAATCTCAAGTTGTAAATGCCATTAATGAAAGCCCAAGGGTGTATTTGGAACTACAGCATTTTGCGCGGTAGCTTTATGCACTGCTGCTATGTCACTAGGCTTATTAAATTATAATTATAATTTTAAGAAGATTCTTACAATAGGGTGGAAAACCTACAGAGTTCATTTGAGAAGAGACAAGAACAATTAAAACCACAGATTATTGTCAATGGAATTTGGCTCCAGTTAATTTAAATCCACATTGGGTCAGTCTTACATACTGCTTTCCACAGACTACAGAAAAAACCTAATCTTTATGCTGCAGGAAAATATGATTAAGATCACCCCACCGGAGAAGTTTGTTTTAAACTAAATTGCTGCATGTTTTTATGAGGACAAAAATGTTTACAGTCTACAGCATGTACGTTAAGTGTAGCTATGACTTCAGTTATAATTTCCTTCTAAACCACACATTGCATCATTTCAACTTTGCATTAAAACAACACTTACAATATTGAAATGACTTTTACCAGTGCAGATCCACAGTGAATGGCATGTACTCAGATTTCTTATTGCGTAAGCCATATGCTATAGAAAAGATGATGTTGAAAATAGAAAAGAAAGGAGTTTTTTGTCCTGTTACAGTGGCAAGTGGCAATTCCTGGTTTTAAAAAGCTGCAAATCACAAAACTGTTTTTTTGCTGATATCTGAACAGTGATGAATTTCCACATGGCAAAGCAGGGGTCACACTGGCAAAAACCCCGCCTTGCACACCCAGTCTGCGTGTGTGCAGCTGCTGCATGGGTATTTACACCTATTGTCATCCTCCGGCGCAGCTTCCAGTGCTTTACTGGTTTGAAAAGTCTGAGGAGGAATGTCATAGCAAATAACTGTGATAGATTTCAGAATATTAGCTCCACGGATGGTTTGTCATCACTAAAAATTGGAAGTAATTTTAAAAACTTTTGGAGCATCCTCTTCTGCAGCAGCCCTGCGGCAGCACGCCAACCAGCACCCCAGCAGTGGGGCAGGCCTGGGCTGGCTTGGTGCCAGAGCTGGGAGCCGGCTCCTGGGGAGAGAAGGGGCTCTGCAGCCAGGCGTGGGGTCTGCCAGTCGTGCGGGTGCCGCTGTGACAGGAAGGCTTTCTGGGCTTGGGGATGGCTGCCCCACAGTGCACTGCGCCTGCGTTTCTCCTGGGCCAGTTATGATGTGGTGAGTCACTGAATTTTGAGTTTCTGCAGGGTCCTTCTGTCCAATGGGATCAGCTAAATTGCAACATTCACAGAAAGGAGTGTTCCTCCTGTGCCACTTTAACACAGGTATTTTACAAAAATTAATTCTAACTATTGAGAAGCAGAAATACAACTGACATCAAGGTAGGAAAAATATATCTTTTAAGCACAAGTAGGCTTGTCTGCCAGAGAAGCAGTAGTTCTTTCTGAGCACATATTTTATAATCTCTTTTCTGGAGAAGCTAGCTTCAAATATTAGTCTTGCTTATCAGCATGTAGCACATTTACCTGTGTGTAGTGGATTTGGGTTTAACATCTATTTTGCCTTTTTCCTTTCTTTTTCTTTCCACTTTAGTGAGCTCAATTCTACATTACTTCAAATATTCTTTGCCAGCATCCTTCGGACTGTAGGAATTGTACTGGTTTCACCATCTACTATTACGTGGGATCTGTGAGGCAATGACCAGCAAGTTGTTTGGGTTTTTGTTTTGTGGGTTTTTTCTGGATAACGCAGGCCTGCCTGGGGTGTTCTCCTTTATTCTTATGTGAGCCTAACAACATCAAACCCCTTAATGGCTAGTGATGATATGGCTTGGATTTTGTTTGAAAACACTTATGATCCAAATCAAGCAGCCTTTGAAAACAGTTTGAACATTATCTTTAGCAAGAGTTGGACTAGAACATTTAACAGCTATTTCTCTTTAAAATGACCCCTTAAAAATTGCTTGATGTTATACATATACTAAATAGAACACTTAATTTTGGATGATACAGGTGGTCTTGTGTGCTGACTTGTAATTCTTGTTAGTGCTTCCTAACCATTTCTAACTAAAATTATGCTTCACTTGAAATTATGTGTGTATACTAGAAGCTGATTGCTGGTGAAACATGCCATACTTGACTCTACAAATCACTTACAGCAATCTGCAGTCATTATGAGCTAAATACAGACTTAGTGTCCTGTCTTGCTAGTCAGTGTAGCTGCTACCACAATTCATGACAGAGGAGATAGGATATGAAGTATTGTTGTCTGCTTTAAGGAAAATAAATTCATGTAACCATCCATCTATAAAAGGTGTATTTAAACCTAGCTTTATGGACAAACTTGCAAGATGAATTACTGCCGAAAGAATAGGAATAAAAAAAGGTAATCGTGGTCCATGATGCAATAGTATTATGCAGCTCAGCTGATAACATGACAGGATCATGCATTTCATTACTTAGTCTCATTTGTCCATTCACCTCTATATCATCTTAATTCAGTGGAGGGAACTTTCCTGGTCTTAGTATGTTGCTCGTGCATAATAGCAAACTCAGATTTTTATTTTTTTTTTTTAACAGACGTCATGATCTAATTTTACTGTAAAGCTCTACTATCTGTCAACTGCTTCATTGACGTTTCCTTGCAGTTAAAGAGCACACTGGCCAGTGACCAGCCTGTAGTGGGACTCATGTCAGCGAAACAGTAAATGGACGGAGATCCTTTTGTGGACCCAGACGTAGACTGTCAGGTTTGCAGCCCTTATGTATTGGTGGGAGCTCATGGACCCTCTTCCAGGGTGCCCCCTCTAACAACCATGGGGTGATGTAGCAATATCACGTTTACATTTTTACTCTGCTTGTGGACTATCTGAGAGATGGAGAATATATTAGCCCCTGTAATCACCTTGAGAGCACAGGAGGACTGAAGTTTGTTTTACCATCTGCTATATTCACCAATTAAGATACAGCATTAATACAAGGATAAAGTTGTATAAACCCTGTTAGAGGAGTAAACTGACTTTTTGGAAGTTTCCTAGTTCTGATGTCCTCATCCAAAACTTCTAGGGTTGGTGAGATTCTTTTCATCTTCATTTTATATGCGTCTCACTTTCTCAGAAGCAATTAAAATTCATAGTTTTAATTCACAGCTTTCCCTTAAATAAATTAGAAAAAGTCCAGAACATTTTTATTTTATTATGCAACTATTCATACGTAAGTTCTGATAACTTCATACACGGGCATAAATTTTTTTATATGTGATCCTTCTGCATGATGCATTTTGAAGTTATGATCTGTAGAGTTTGGAAGAAAACGTGAGCAGAATCTGAACAAATCCTGGCTGGTCCACTCACATCAGTATGGAGCATGGTCTGAAGAGCCATTTTTCCTGTAGATTAAGCAAACATGGAGAGATGTTGCAATATATGCATGAAAGGAAGGCTAAAATCTGCAAATGTACACCTACAAGCCTCAAGTTGTTACAATTGTCTAGCACTGTGACTAGGCAATAATGTCCTAACTGTTTAGCAGAGATGTTGATAAGCTTAACAAGCAGTAGACATCTGGCCAGAAAGTTATGCTATTAAAAAAAAAAAGTCAGGAGGCTAAATTCTTGGTTGGGAGTCTGGATCAGGAGGCAGGTGAACAAGTTTTTTAACCCATGCACTAAATTGGGAACACTGCTTAATGCTGAGTTACTGAATGAACTCTATCTTTATCTCTATAGGATCTTTTCATTCTACCTCTACTGCTCCAGAAACCTGTCACACTGAGCATACCTCTATCTTTAGATAAAGTTCCTTTTTCAACTCAGCAAGTTGTGGTTGGTTGAGATAGTGCAAGGTTTTGATAGCAGTAAAATAGCCTTAGCACAAACGAAAGAGACTTGTGGCAAGAATCTTCATCAAATGTTATTTCCCATCACAAATTTGCCACCGAGTGCAACACTTTCAAGAAGACCACTTTAGAGTTAAGAGGAGTTGGATGTAGGTTAAAACAGAGTTGTCTCTTTTTGGTGTGGGTCTGCCTAGAGATGAAGATTGGAACCAGAAATCCATCTCTATGACCAGCTATCTTAAAGCAGCTTCTTTGCTGCCAAGAGCTATTGATTTGGTGATCTGAGTATTCCTAAATTAATGGCAAGAGCTGTAAGGATCTGAAGCACAATGCAGTTTGTTATAGATTTGAGGGTCAGATGAAACTCCTGTGATATAGTTCGGTGGTTCTTTTTTTCTTTGTCTGCCTGTGGATCCATAACATTTTTCCAAAAACTTTAAGACATCTCAAGAAGCTAACTCAGTGTTCTGAAAATGCTGGCTCAGGCATTGCCTTCTGAAGCAATTAGTGCTTGAAAAGGGCAAAGGTATTACAGAGGATAAGTGTGTTCACCTCAGTAAGCCAGTTCTTCTGCTCGGATCAGATTCAGTATCTACTGATGACATCAGGAGACTCCAATGAAAAGTAAAACCCAAACCACTCTACCTTTTGATCAATATTTTCAATCAATTTTAGTTGCTGAAGAAGGCAGTTTGGAAGCCCAACTAGGAACCATATCTCAAGTCAATTTTAGAACTTTGGCACGAAAAGAGGAATTTTAACTTGATGATCTAAAATGATAAAGGCAGATTTAATCATTGCAAAAATGTATTCAAACATCAAATTACAGTCCATCGTTAGTTCATGGATTTTACCAATGGAACTGTATTGAAGATTAATGCCTTTTAATGGCAAGGGTTTAGATCCATTACTGTGGGACAATATCTTACAGATCAGTAAATTAGGTATGTTATTAGTTCTTTTTCCTGTCTATTGCAAATAATGAATTGGTTTTTATGATTTAACCTTGGATGCAAAAGAATTACCTGGCATAGTGTGTGTAGAAAGGGGAAAACAAAGCAGTACCTCATCCTGGTTGGTGCTTTAATAGTTCTTATGCAATACAGCATCACAACCTATCAGTAAACAGAAGCAATACAGATCAAACTGTATCAAGCCAGGTTAATCAAAAGCCATAGCTCCAATTTTTTTTTATGTAAGAATATATGTTAAATATCTCTCTACATATTTAATACTTCTGGAGTGATGGTGAATTATAAGGATCTGCAGTTCCCATGTTGTTACATGGTCTGTATACTTTCAAGACGCTTTGAGTCCAGAATGTGTTTATGCTACATGCATGGGATGATGAAATTCTAAACAAACTTACCTCTAAGAGCGGTTGTCTGCAGTTTGTTCACCTCTGTTTTCTGAGGTTGAAGTCTAAACTAGTCATCCATGACCTCAGGAAGTAGAATTGTATCTTGCATCTCTCTGGGCTTATAGAGTTCAAAAGGTTGATTATATGTTTTTTCAGTTGCAATTTTCCAGTCCAGTAGTTTGCCCTATCAATTACTGTACACTGGGAGATACACAACAGTTCCTATTGCACAAATACACAGCAGATATATTATCATAATATAGCAGTTTCAGAACTACCTTGGTTTTTTTTTCTTGCTTCATCTCCTATTTTTCAGACTTCTGTACCAAGCATGTGGGCTGTTACATCAGATATGTTGATCATTAATTTGGGTTTTCCTGTATAAACAATAAAGCAATGAGCATACACAATATTAGGATGCTTAAGAAGCATGTATTAAAGCGAAGCAATATTCAGTAGCAGGAAATCTGCTAAATTATTTAAAACAGAGAATATCATCTAGAATTCCTTGGAAGTAGCCTCTTTGTGAGCCAAACACAAAAGGCTGTAGGGAAAGGAACAATATACTGAGATGTAAAATAGTAGAAATCTAGAATATAGGAGCATAAGGTTTAAATAATCTGATCCAATTCTCCACAGGAGCTGCGCAAAAGAGCCTTAGCACTAAAGAGTGCATAGAATACCTACTCCAGCTCTCACCATACACTGCAGCCCACAAAGTCATCTTCCAAGACTGGAACAAACCTAAAATTTTTGGGAAAAGACCAAAAGCTAAACTGCGTGCCACAGGAGGAGAACATCTTAAAAGCCGATGGTCTGCTCCTGAAATGGTTGGGAAAATGCTAAATAAAACCACAGATGATCTTAAGATAACTGTCCACCAAAACAAAAGCACTTTTCTGAGGCATGAAGTGACTAAATGGATATGCGAATCCAGAGCAGATGTGAAATAATGGAAGACAATTTTTTTTATAAAGAGGATGCTCTTCACTCTGCTATTCATCAATCTGGACAGACAGGAAGCCTTAATTTTTAGGAAAGCAGGGAAAGAACTCACAGAACAATTTGATGTCTTTGTGTCACAGTATTACTCCATCAACATTTTTTCTAACAATTATCTACAAATAGACTGAATCTATGTTTTGCTGCTTGTTCTACATAACTACCATAAGATGCACAAGTTCAGTCCTCAGACCTTTATAATCTCAGATTCTGTAGCTTACTCTAAATTGATTAATCTTGTTTAACAACCCTCTCCCTATAGCTCTTCAGAATGCTACACCTGTATAGAGAGTGATAATGAAAAGAAGCATAGTGTTTGCTTTTGTAGTATATGCCATAATTTACATCAACTTGTCATTATCTGAGCATAAAGAATGTGTAGAAAAGTTTTGTGCTGTTCTATCTGTCCTTTCCTCAGTAATTAAGACTGCACAGATACAGATGTATTGTAGGCAGACATTATCCAAGTCCTAACGACGAACCAAAATTATTCATCTAATCTATCATCATGACCATCTTGAATACTAACTAGAGCACCTCTTGATCAGAATTGTCAAAAGACACTTCCACTGCTCTGCTCTCAGGGAAAGTATTTTCTTGCAGATGCTGTCTTTCATGTGAACTACAAAGAATCTCTTCTGCTTCATTTTGCATTTTTCTGGCCATAAAGAAACAGCACTATAAATGCATCTGTCTCTTCTTCCTTCCTTTCTCTGCTGAATAGATTTTTTTATAAAAGACTTTCATGACTTTGTTAACATGCTTTCCTTGGCAGTATATTTCTTAAAGCTGACTTTTTTGTTTTAGATACATACAATTCTGTCAGTTCTTCACTTCTGCCCATGTGGTAGACAGCCTAGAGTAGAGGACCCAATTCTATTCTTGGCGTTTAGGGTTTTGATTCCACTGACTTCAAAGGCGCTTATTCTGGTTTATATTGTGGATAAAATAGCAGACTCAGGCTTTATGATAATAGAGAGTAATGTGGTGGTTTCATGTAGCTTAAAACTCAGTTCTGCTGTAGGATGCATGTGTGAGTTCCCACTGACATTGCACACCTCATGAACATCTCAGGGGAGAGAGGGTTTGACCCTGAACTGGAGAAATTATTTGAACTACCGCAGCTACTTTTCTCTTTTCTGGTAAATTTTATCACACCCCAGGGTACAGCTTGTCATTTGGGAGCTGTGTGCTTTGTAACCTCAGTGAGACACGAGAATTTATAAGCTTGGCAAGAGTTTCCAATATTTCTGCCAACCCTTGTTCGTTATTCGGGGGCAGGATCTGTTGTATATTTCAGACTTACTTGCAGCATGATCTACTTGGGGCTCAATTAGTTGGTCTTAAATTCTTGTAGTCCTGCTCTAATCACTGGTGATAACTCAATTTTTAATATAGTGGGTTTTTTCTGTATTAGATTTTCATAAATTAGTGCCTAAATTGTAGTATTGGTTTAGAAAATGCAGTAAGTGTGACTCTTCCTGATTCTCATGTATTTTGAATGCTGTGAAGGTAAGAACTGAGGAATCATAGAGGCTTGTAATTTGGCCACATTTGGGGGAATTTGAGTGACAAAGCAACGGCCCAGAACCAGGATATCTCTTGTAGCCAAAATTTAAGTCCCTGCTAAAGGTCACAGGTATACTGGACTAGAACATCTCAGCAGAAAAGCTGTGAGTATTTTTACTGTGGATAATTAATGTATTTCTTTCTTAAATTCACTTCAGAAGTTTTCCAAAACTCGTACCTGAAACTTTTTAGAAAGCAAAGGCTGTGGCAGATGCCCAGGGTGGATAACTTCAGCTTACTGAAGTTATAAACTACATAATGTCGAGTTACATGTTGGGATAACTCAGGCTACTGAAAGTCCAGATAGCACTACCACCTCTATTTAAAGTTAATATAAAATTTGTTTCTGTCATATGCAAGTAAAAACTGGCATATTTAAATGTATGCTTTTAATGACATAGCTGAAAGTTTGAACACCTTCTACTCTATCAAACCTATCATTCTGGGATGACAGTCTAAGGTGTCAGACGTCAAACTATGGGAGATGTTTCTCCATCAAAGGCATCTGGGCTCATTTGCTAACTGTTTGGGCAGTTATGCTGGCAGCTTGAACTTGCCTCTAAATTGTGAGTGTGGATAGGTTGCTAATAAGCTTTCTGGGCTGTGTTATGGTCCTGACTCCATTTTTAACTTAGTTTGTACTCTGAAGAACCAATGCATTTTAATTCTGTTTGTGTGTAAGGCCTTGCATAAATTCATTGATGAGATTTCTTCATAGATTTTCTGCTTGATTCTAAAAGCATGATTGTTCTTGTTGTGAATTATGTTTTCAGAATACTAAATATGCATACCTTTTAAAATACCCCCAGATCTATTTTTCTTTGAATTTGAAGAAACAAGACAGAGCTTTTCATTTATAACGGTACATTCTTATGTGCAAGCCTTTCACTGTAATAAGTCCTGCTAAAATGTATAAATCCTCAATGCATACTATGCTGAATTTACTTTGACTAATGAATAGGCATCATACTTCTTTTTATTGTGTGAATGTCTGTAATTTTAGATTTTTGGTTTTGTTCTGCTACTTATAATTTTTTTTTATTTAATTTCATTTTTAAATCCCTCTGTGCTGAGAAGTCAGGTCCTGGCAATGACGTAATGATGTCTTGACACATTGTGAGAGCTTTAAGATGTAGAAGATAGTGCTAACCAACATCCCCTGTGGTTTAGGATAATACTGTTCTGCCTATGGTGCTTTACTGTAACACCTTTTTATTGTCTGTGCAATTCTTGTAAGGGTTTAAAAATACCAATCAAATATTAATGACAAAATCCTGACATTACTTTAAATAGATAAATCAATAAGAGTAATGTTGCAGTGCTCTGGAACAGTTTCAATTCATCAGAAGTGCGATTTTCTTTTTTCTGTGAACGATTGTGCATGAGAGATGCCAGACACGAGCCTGCCAGGGAAGAGAGGGACGGTGGCATAAGCACATCTGAAGCACTGGGTGGGTGGGCACTGTGGCACGATGGGTGCTCCTGACTCTCCCAGAAGTCTCTAATCCCACTCTGTGCGTGGAGCAGTCGCTGGAGCCTGTGGCCTGTGTCACTTCCCCATTTTCCCCCTAGCTCAACATCATCCTCTCTTTCACTATAACTTACTGTGATAATTTTATGAAGGCTTTAAGTTGCCACTGCTTCCCAAAGAGGCAGAGGGGTCCACTGTCCCCTTTCTTTAAGCAGTGGGGCTTTGCGGGGCTGCATGGTGACCTGGCCTGTTGGGCTGAGCCAGGTTTATAGTAAGCAGGCAAGAAAATAAATTAATAGTGCACAGTCTGAGTTCTCCCTATGTTGATGCATTTCTGGTATGTGTCTATGGTCCGTGTGTACCCGTGAAAACAGACTTTGATGGTAATTTGATAATTTCGAATTCAATTCTGAAATCCTTGTTTAAAGAGGCCGCTCAGCAAGGTGTAGCAGATGAGCTCCATGTAAACAAAACACAGCATCTCTACTCTGCATTCTGTCTCTGTGTGTGAGATATTTACTGCTGTGCTTCTCTAGCATGTGAAACAAAACTTGATGAAAAATGGTTTCTTCTTTTCAGAGGGGTGCTTCTTGGTCTTGTTAGGGCATGAATAATTATGTATTCTGAAAGAAATATCAATGGACAGTTCAGCTGGTTATGTGAAAGGTCTGTGTGGTGACTGCTGGTTTGTGCATAGAAACCTGCAATGGGAGATGTGTTTTTTCCCTGGGCCTGCTGTTATAGCCTATGGTTATTCTTCTCTTCAATGCTGGGGACAGAATTTCTTAAAGGATTCCTGATAAAGTGTGTTTGGTTTTTTGTGGTTTTTTTTCCCGTTAGAAGATACCATTTCTCTAATACCAAAATGGCCTAAAAAAAGTGCCAACTTTGAATTATTTTTTTTAAGTAACTTTAAGGAATTTTGACGAAATTTATACTTTATTTGTATTTTTAAAATATTACTACATATGCTGTGACATACTTTACAATGTAATGGGAGAGGGAAGAAACATCAGAATGAAGTATTTAGGGAGTTTTTATTTTATGAAGAAAGCAATCTTAAGATTTTAATTTTGCAGGGTATATCACCAAGCTGGTTCATTTCAAAACTTCCTGTGCACCAGGAACTGCAGACTTTGACTGGCTCTAGCTGGAGGGCTCAGTTCCTTGAGCCTTCATTAAGCAATCTGAGATTTGCAGAGGGAAGTGCAACCCATACACTACCCCTGCATGGAGAGCATTAGTCTTAACTAAAGGATTTTCGCGCTGTAAAATATTGGGATTTGATTCTTAGATTTTAAACGAGACATATAATGTGCAGTACCCAAACTGGAGCTGCCACAGAGCGAGTCTGTATCTTGTTTTGTGTTCACTTCTGTGTCAGAAGGTGCAGTTTCAGCTCCCTTCACCTACTCTGAGATTTGCTTATGAGGCCGCTCTCCGGATGGGCAGTGGTTGGCAGAATTTGTTGCTTTGCTTCTCTCACTTGCCATGAGTATGGGAACCGGCATTTAATCTTTAGTGCTTCCAGCAGAACGTAAACTGTCAAAGGCTGCTCTCAGAGGCAACATTTGTTGTTGTTACTTTTTTTTTTTACTGCCTTGAATACAAGTTACTTGCTAAGAAAAGCAGGACGGCGCTTGTGTTCCTCTCTCTGTCTGAGTTTGACCTTGCTTAGAAGATCAGATTAAAAAAACATTTACAGAATTTAATAATTTACTGCATTAGTATTCACACAATTAGAAATCAGGTGATATCTACAGAAAGTGGTGTCTATAATTAAGGCATGGAAAATGCGTATGTTCTTTTTCTTGTCCTTTAATTAGGACAAATGTCTGTATTTCTACACAGTGCATTAGTAGAGAGCATGGGGGTCACCTGCATACATGTGGAAAGGGGTAGTTTTCCTTAAAAATAAAGTGAGCTGATGAATATGCTGCACTAATAATGCAATGTTCAAGTACTCAGGAACTCAGGGAGACATGACTAAATGCTGTAATAGCTTACGTACTGCAGAACAACTGGAATGAGTGACTGGTAAGCAATAACAGTAGTCCTTTGCTCAAGCCTCTTTTCCCCTTGTTTTTCTTTGCAAATAATGAATATTCATGAGTCTGCATGGACTACATGCTCAGCATTCCTGCTCCAAGATGCTATGCTTAACACTTGTGTGGTTTTGTGGCCATATTGATAATAAAAGGCCTTACTCAGATATTCAAAGGGTGAAGTTTACTTTTTCTTTCACGTGCTACTCGCCTGACTTTGTTTACAAAGTGCTCCACTAAGTGGCTCAGTAACTGTATTCCCATAGCCACCTCTCAAGGTTAGTGTAAGGCTGTATCAGTCATTAGCCAGTTGCAATTTTAGATAGTGGGTTTTTTTTAATGCTTCAATTAGTTTGGATTATAATTTGCTAAATCCCATAATTTTAGCTTTCCATTTCAGTTTAGGCAGTTATTGTGGTGGTGTTATTATTAACAAAATTACTTAATTTTGTAACTTGTGCTGCAAAGGATAGATACAGAATTTCAGAAAGGAAGGCCAGGCCAGGAAGGTGAGGGAGGGAGTTACCCCATGTGTGGGAGCACAGCTGGAGTGCATGGAGCTCTGCCTGGGGAAGGTGATGAGCCAGCTGAGATCTTAGGGGTCAGCGTTAGTGGGCAGACCAACATGGGGTGATATTGTGGTGGCTGTCTGCTACACATTGCCTTCTCAGGAAGAAGTAGTAGACAAAGTCTTCTTTGGACAACTGGAAAAGCCTCACATTTGCAGGCCCTGGTCCTCATGGTGTGCTTTCACCACCCAAATATCTGCTGGAAGGGCAAAACAGCAGGGCACCAGTAATCCAGGAGGTTTTGGGAGTGCATCAGTGATAACTTCCTAACACAGGTGACTGAGGAACTAAAGAAAGGAGATGCTCTGCTGGACCTGTTATCTACAGACATGGAACAACTGGTTGGAGATATGAAGACTGCAGGCAGACTTGGCTGCAGTGACTGTGAGTTAGTCCAGTTCAGGATCTGGACACAACGGACAAAGAGCAAACAGCAGGATTCCAACCTGGGACTTTGGCCTGTTCAAGGTTCTGCTTGGAAGATTGGGATACCGCTCGGGAGAGAAGAGGGGTCCAGGACAGCTAGTTGATTTTCAAGGATCTTTTCCAAGCTCAAGAGTGGTCTATCCTGACATCAAGTGAGAGTGGCAGGAGGCTGCATGAATAAACAAGAAGCTCCTGAAAAAAGCCCAGACATAAAAATAAGCATGGAAAGGTAGCGTACAAGCGGTCGAAGCAGGATCAGGTAACCTGGGAGAAATAGAGATGGAGATTGAACACACGTGGGGGGGGTTAGGCAGGCTGCTTGCTTTGCTGCTTCTGCTTCTCCACTGGGCTGATCCAGTGTTTGAACTGAGCTTTTGACATAGCCATGAGTACCCCGTCTCAGCATGATGTCCAGTTACTGAAGTGTGGAATTAGGAAGCCATCTTAGAGTGCAAAGATTTTGGTTATGAAAACTGAAAGTGGATCTAGTAAACTTCCAGTGCACTGATGACATTAGGTTGGATGATGGAGTAATTAAGAAAACTTATCTATTTGGTAGTTCTTCAGAGATTCAGGGTATGGATAAGTGACAAAGCTTTTTGTGTATTCAGAAGTTACTTTAAAATGCTGGCATTACAAATCTCACTTGGCTACCTTTATAATGACTTTATTTTTCATTACTGGAATTATGAAAAGGTTCGAATGGACACATCTGTCAGGTCTTGAGTTGTATGCACCTTGCAGGGAAAGAGGATATCTCTGGGCTCAGATAAAGCTGTAATCTTATTAGAGTTGTCTAGAAATAGTTTATCTGCTATTCCTAACTACTAGCTGCAAACAATGTAAAAATAATTGTGCTGCTGTTGAAGGTGTCCGTGATCTAATTACCTGTTGTAATTTATTAGGGATAGAGTATCTATATTAATCTGACACTATATTCTGCAAAGAATACTTTTTCAGAAAGAAAAGGGAAGATCTATAACGTTTGACGAATTTACCCTTTATGTCTTTAGTTGCTGTTGTAATTAACGTGGGAGAAATCATAGCAAATGCCGGGGCGGGGGGAAGCTACCCACAAAATCCTAAATTAGATTGTGAACACTTGCCTCAAATACGAATAGGTAAAAAGGGGTTGCTTAAGATAAAAATGAGGTGGGAAAACCCCATACAATGCTTAAAGAAGTAAAAGGCTGCGTCTTCTCATTGCACTCGTGTCCCTTCCTTGTGGGCTTGCATGGATTCTGCTCAAGACTTGCACATTTGTAGTGATGTTATCCAGGTGCTAGGTAGTCAGGGCTGTTGTGTGCTATCTGCAAGATCTCATCACGTTTGGCCTTGGCTCAGATTGTTGGATTTTTAAAATTAACTTCTGTTGCTTAATTTATTTAAACAGTAGTCCTGATACATGTAAGCATGAACTTTTTTGTGGACTTATCTGAAATACATAACTGGTGTACTACATATTGACCATGACATGGAGCAAAAAAATAGTCTAGTCTTCTGTTCCTCACTTTTGTGCTGTCTTTGTCTGCAGGTTATGTTACTGCTTGTATGGCTGTTGTGGTTGGCTTTCCCTTATTTTCTTTTTCCTGGACAGATCATAATTTAAACCCAGAGAGAGATTTTGTTAGCCACATACCTTCTTCAGTGAAATGGAACATGTAATTTTATTATGTGCTTCAGCTTTGACAGCAGATAATTATTGTTCAAGACCATTTGGTCACTACTGCTGGTATCTCATGCTGTGAGGACACCACTTGTGCTTGTGAAAATACTGCAGTCTCAAAAGTTGTTTCTTTTTCTTTTACTGTTAGCTGGCTGAGACAAACAGCAATTGTGCCACTAACTGTAATTTCAAGTTTATATTGAAAGGTCCAACGTGTGCAGTCAAAAAACCTTGCAGCGTGTGTTTTGAAAAGTGGGTGTAACTGAGCGTGCATTCCAGGCAGGGAGAAAAATAATACTGAACATGTCTGAAGCTGCTATGAAGCATTAGTTGCTGATGTTTATTATGGTGTGCATTCTTAATGTCCATGTGTATGGACCATATTAGCATAGGGTGTCATTTTGCCTTGTATTTATCTAATCTAAGGTCTTTAGTGGTTGATTCCTGATATTAAGGAAGGTATTTTGTTCTCCCTACATGATTTTCCACATTCTATAAAATTCCAGACAATATTCCAGGAAGACACTTTGCCAGTCTCAAAATCCCATTGTGAATGCTTTTGATTTGGCCATTGCTTTGTTTTGTCAACCTGTCTTTGTACGTATTTTTGCCCTAACAGCATTCAGTAAGCACAGCGCGCTCTGTTTTGCAACTGATCTGCTTGTATGCGGTGTACTTCCTAGGACACAGCACAGAATAGCGTCTATACTTTTATGTCTACAATGCTTTAAAAAGTAATAATAATAACTAAAAAAAGAAAAGGAAATACAAGTATGGATTTATATGTTGCAAACACGCATGTGAGAAACTCCGTGTCTTCTCAGTGTACTTACTGGGATTAATTATACGCAGCCTGTGGGCTCCAGTCCTGATTGCATAGTGTTTATACTCATCAAAATCGTTATTCCTATGAGTCATCTCATTTTCCTTATTGATGCTAGACTATTGCAAGGTAGCAAGTTAGGGCAAAAAAGAGTTTGTTCACGTATTCTGTGCACACAGGAGAACCTTTCTAGAGATGTTTATTTTCCTTTGTATTTAGCGGAAAAATAGAACTTCTTATGAAGCTGGGTGCACATTAGATAATTTCAAACTGATAGTTTTCTTTCAGTGGATTAGCAATGGAAACAATACATGTTGCAGTAAGAATGATGCCCCACTTCATTCAGTTTTGGGTGGTATTCAGCTGCATAAAAACCAAGGAATTGGTCCCACCTATTTGTTTAATAGCAAAGTATCTTGAAAGTCATTGTCATTCTGCTTACAAAATCCACTGCTTTGGAGTATTGCAGCATTTCTTTATGCAGCATCTTTCCTGTTTTAGTCAACAGCAAACAGCAGATAATGCTAGGGGTAGTGTTGAATTTTAATTACTTTCTTAGTCAGTGATGATTTGCTGGTGTTGCCAAATATTCTTAGTGGGTTAGATGGCACAGTGGGGACCATATATTGCAGATATGAAAGTCTGAAGGAAACTTTCAAATTGTTTTGTCTCTTGCTGCCTGCTGGCTTGGAATTTTGTTAACTCTTCTTGTGAATGGGTTCAGCTAGGTTTGAAATCAGTCTTCTCTTATTCAGGTCACGTTCATCTTTTCTGTAAAAAAGACCACTGGGATATACTGAAAAATTTATATGGTTTAACTAGGATTAACCTGAATAAACCATTTTTTTTCTCATCATGATTTACCACTGAGATTTTACCTAACCATTTTATCATGTAAGTTATGATGAATGCTGCTATACAGCTTTGTGTTTAACTCATCAGCGCAGTTTGACTGTAACTGCTGTCTATAACCTAGACTACCTGTCCAGGACTGAAGGACCTGAGGGATGTGATGGACAGAAACCTTTGCAAATGCCTTGACAGCAAATACAGAGCTTTGGTATCCTCCTTAGAAAGAGAAACAATGTTTCTTTTGGCAATTGTATTGTGATTTGTTGTCATTTATGGAAGCAAGTAATAGATTCCAGCTAGATATTTTTTTAATATCATTTTGTTTATTGTTCAGAATGTCCATATCACACAAAGGACTGCCTTTTTTAGTAGAAAAAGGCCCATTCCAGTGGTCTTTCTATGCTGAGCAAGTTTTGATGTGATTTTTTCCTAGATAAACCCAAATGATACGTGGGGAGTAGGGTGACTTCAATCTATCACTTCAGCTCATAATTCTAAGAATTTTGATCTTGTTCCTCCTTTTAATTTGAGCAGATTAAAATGAGATTATGAAGCTGCTCCTGAATTTAACTCTCTCCAGCCATATCATCCATAGTTCATGTATTAGAGCAGCCATGATTCCGTGTTTTTGAATTCTAATACTTTTGCAAATGGTTTTATTAGTTAGCTGAAACAAAATCAAAGATTACGATCCTGTAGTAAGCAGACACCTCGGGCTCTCCTCATAGCCATTGGGAATTGATATGTGGATCTTAAAGGAAGGAACCTTGGCCATCATGAGTATGAAAGGACAGGACTAACCCTTCTGTTTTTTAGTTGGTCAGAGAGTGGAAGGGTGAGAGCTGGTATTATAGCCAATATGAAAATGATGCTTTCATTGTCCTGCCTTCCTGCTTGCCATGTTCAGAGGTAAAGACTTTCCCACTGTGAATAAGGTCCCTGAGTCCAATCAAGGTATATCAGCAATTGAAACTGGAATCGATGATCAGTAGCCAATTGCATACTTGGATCTGTGACATGTACATTTTAGTTATTTGGGCACTTGGGAGCACTTTACAGCATTACTCACAACAGTCCCTGCAGTCATGCTGTCCATTTGAAAGTGTTTCCAGGATAACATATTTTTAAACTGAATTGCTAGGTCAGAAGAGTTAGGGAATTGCTGTTTTAAACAACAAAACAAAAAATTGAATAGTGAAGGAAATATGGCACTGTGAAAATGTGTAAATAAACATCATGCAGACTCTGGATATGAAGCTGTCGAGAGCAGCCTATGTAAGCAGCTTTGTCACTGAAGAAGTAAAGCCTAATAATTTTTAATAGGCCTGTAAATCTCTCTTATGATATGCAGCTACTGTAAACACTTGTCCATAGTTTTCCAAGCATTTTTGCCACGTAGTTAAGTGTTGTTAAAGAGACGTGATTGCCAGAGCTAACCCTTTCCCTCCAAAAGGGTTGCCAGCTTACTAGGGGGTGGCTAGAGGGAGTGGAGAGTGGACAGGGCAGGGGAGGAAAAGTAAACTCCCAAATGGAAGTAGCCAATGGATATTTTTATGAAACCTGTAGGTAGTCATGCAGTTATATGTGCTAGTTTGTGAGTCCACATGAAGAACTGGGAGAGCTGAGGACAGAAGTGACAGATGTGCCATCAGATCTCGTCTGATTTCTAGAGTGATTCTAAAACCAGTGGTTCCCTGAGCTGACCCAGCCCTTGCCTCCTAAAATGCTTAATAAAGTCAAGTAATGAACGAGAGAGCTAGGCACAGATGAAAAAGCCCCTTCCAATTCCTCCAGCTGTCAGATGGCCCTACAAGTAGAAGGCAGTTTTTTCCGAAAAAACAATGTGGCTGTGCTAGCACTGCTCCAAAGGGATGCAGAAGTGCTGAGGCTAGAGGGCTGTGCTGAGCCCTGGCAAGACTGTTGCATCCCTCCTGTGCAAAGGTGGAGAAGAGAGGGCAATAATGTGTTGTTTGGTAACTGGCCTGACAGGGGTTCATAGGTGGTGCAGTTGCTGTAACAATGAGATTTGGTAGGGGATGCAAATGGAGACAATGGATCAAATACATTGGTAAACCCAGACTAAGGTGTGGGGTTTTGTTTTTGGTTTGGTGGGTTGTTTTTATATATACATCCTGATCCTGAGAAAGAATCTGATTAGATTAGTCTAGAGGTGCAACACAACCTTCCTTCTACCCATTCCTCTTCTACTACTTTAGCATGAGTCCAGCTTAGTGCTGAATCTTGTGGGAATACAATGCTGAGTATGTGACAGAAATGCTGCTAAACATAAGACTAAGGTACAGAATCTGTTCTTTCCTTCCTTAGAGATCAAATAAGTGTAATGTTTTGGCAACTGGGGATTCCTAGTTTCCATATTGGAAGCTAGGATTGGGCCCCATATTGCTGCTTCTTATGGTGTGCTGTCCTGTGGGTTTGTCTTTGCCTGTATAAAGGATCCAAGTATTTTGCAGATGTGTTAACTTTTTTTGTGATGCTGCTTTTCTGTGGAGTGAGGGATGTGAAAATTAAGATTTCTGGGGAAGTCCCAGGGAACTGCAAGCACAGCCATCTGCGAGTCCTGCAGGCTATGTGCTACTGGAATGGGATGGAGAAAGCCCATGTGGCTGCTCATCATTCATATTGTGGCCACATCCAGCCCTGGCTTAGACAAATTCCCAATTTACCCAGGTTGTACAATTCCTATGTAACAGGGCTTCAGTTTCTGGAACTAAAAGAACGAAGTGAGAGTGCTATACTAGGGGACTTGATGTGAATGCCTCATAGCTTTGGGAGGATTCTGGGTCCAGAACAAAATTGTTGACTTCCTTACAATGAGAAATGTTTAAAGCCTGGTTCTCTGCTGTGATTCCCCTTTCAGGCTTAGATTCATGGATGCAATAATCTTGATTCGCTAAAGACATGAGCTGCATAAAATATGACAGCCCTCAGCCGTAGCAAGATGCATTGTCTCCCGGGGATGTATGTTCTGAATGTTTTCAGGTAATGATCAAATGGATATACCTGTCATAAGTAGGTAACTTTTCTTTATGCCTGCAGAAAGAGTTAGTGCATGTTTCACTGGCTGGACTACTCTGGTTCTATTTATATTTCAAGGTCTTTGGAGTCGGACAGAAAACAAGGAACAGGACAATTTAAAGAATGAGTTTCTACTTCAAGTTTTGCTTATTTAAAAAAATAAAAATAAAACCCAACTTCTGTAAAAGTGGTAAGCCAGGCCATACAGACCTGAGTAGCAATCCTGTTCCCTGGAATTGTTTTTATTATATTTTAAATGTGAGACTATGAAAAACTAATTTACTCAAGATGCCATATTGCTTTGTACACAACATACATAAAGGACTCATTTCAACCACGGTTCAAATGTAGCTGTCCCTTGTGTGAAGCACAAAAATGAACCAGAAAATTTGCCCATGCGTATAATGTGGTTTGAAACAGATTTTGAAAGAATAGCGTTAAGCAGTGATACACATCTGGAGTTGCATACTGAGGTACTGCCTTGGAAAAAAATGCTTGATGGAAGTACAAGGCCTTGTCACTATTTTATGTGTGAGACTCTCAATGAAGACACTTGGCATCGGGTTTTATTTCACTCTCATGGTGGGGGGATTAGCCGAGCCTGGATCTGTTTGTAGAAGAGAGAGCAGCCATTATTTTAATGTTCATTTGAAAGAGATTCTGAGTTGAAGACTAAGAGTATGTATCATTTTCTGAGTATCTGTAAACAATCTCATGATTTACATTAAGATAAAGTTGTAGAGTAGCACTGCATTAGGTTATGTGTGTGGCTTTCTGGTAGAGTGGCTGCCAAACCAGTTAATCAGATCTACTGGACAAGACCCAGCTGTGAAAGGTGAAGATTTACTCTATTTTTTCTAAACACGCTTTGAGCTTTTATTGCCAGACACATTTTGTAAAGGGAGCTGTGAACTGATGATGATGATGGTGCTGTGTATCAACTGTGCAGACACACGCTGGAGAAAAATGACATCAGCTGTGCAAACATAGTTTTATATGCTTTCCAACCAACACATAATGCTGGTTTTGGAACGAAACACAGGTAATGCAGAGTAGGCCCCAGGTGTCTGAAATGTTAACAGATTGTTTTTCAGACAATAAATGATCTAAGGTGAAGCCTGGGTAAGCATATCAAAATAATAAATTGTTTAACATGTTTTTTCTTGATGAAAAATATAGTAAAATTCCACTTTTTAAGCTTATATTACTTTGTAAAGAAATTAGTCCACTCTAATGCTCTCACCTTCTGACATGTTACCGCAATTTGAAACAAATGATGTAAATTATTTTATTTGTGCGTGCAGAAGAGAAATTCTGGCACTATCCTAAGGCAACGATGTTTTTTCATCTGAGAGCTTTGTATTTTCTGAAGGCTGCGTTGCTGACAGTATAGAATTAAATGCTGTAACCTGAACTGCAATTTTTAAAGACTTATCCTATATTTGCTTTAAAATACATACCCAGAATTAGAGAAGTTGTATAGTTAAGCACAGCTTAGCAAAAAAAATAATGAAGCTCTAAATACAAGCAAAAATTAGATTTTCAATTCTCCTTAAAACATACTTAATTTTCCACATTTCTGTTAGTGATACAACTCTAACCTGCTGCCAAGATTATTTTTCTCTTCTTTAGAGTCTGAATTTTATATTATGCTCAGTTGTTCTCTGTTGTAGTTTTGGTTGGCCTTCGGGGTACAGCAAAAACATTGCATCCATCTGCTGAAAAACTAGCTGCATCTGCATTTCATTTGCCAAGACATGTGCTTTTGTAAATTAAATAACTGAGCTTCCTTGTGCAAAGGGAAAGGAATCTCAACGCAGACTTATGAGAAAAATCTGAGTCAAGGAGGAAATAATTCCCTTGTTTAGTTTTCACATGAAGCCGTTTTCTGGCTGTGTTAGATAAGCGAGCGCTGCCGCCTTTGCAGATGCAGGCAGGGGGAGCTTAAGGATCACAGTCCAGTTCTGCTTGTTGCACCGCTTCGTTTTTCCAGAGTGTTGTGTCAGGTGGAGCGTGGGGCTGCCACTGCTATCAGCGAGTCACACAAGCAGTTATTAGGTACAGCTGTGATCCAGTTCCTCCTAGTTTCATTGCTTGTATTTCTCTGAAAGCTATATGGAGTGGTAAAGGGTAGAGAATCCAGTCCTTCAAGCGCACTGGAGGTCCGTGGGGATGGTGCCGTTGGGGTGTGACTTTCCAGGTTCATCATAGGCTGGAAGCCGGCGGCATGTCAGCTCCCCACGTGGTGTGCATCCAGCCTGTCCGCTGAAGTCACAGCATTGCACGGGTGTTTGTGCTGTACCTCGTGTGCTTGGTAGGAACGGTGGCTTTGTTCTGCTCTTCTCTCCATGGCAGAGTGGCTGGGTGAAAGCAGTGCCATGAGATGGGTGTCAGGAGGCCCTGCCACAGCCAGCAAAGCAGCCGCTTGCCAGCATCCATGGGCATTACTCAAAGCAGGAGGGACCCTCTTACACTCAGCATCACTCCTGGGGCAGCACGTGTTTGGAAGTCTTTGGTCAGAGACTCTCCGATTTTGGCTTTTGGCTGATTTTTCTCATGGCTTGATAAACTACAGTTAGGGATTGAGAATATCTGCTTTTTTCCCTTAAAACAGTTGATAATTGTGCTTTTTAATAACATCAACTAGCTACACATCTGCTGCTTTCAGCCCAAACTCAGGCACCTCTCGTGTTTCAAACGAATGTATTTGTGGCATACTCGTGGAGCGTGAGACTTTCTCTGGATTTCATTTTGCTGAGGTGCGTGTGTAAGAGAGAGCACAAACAAAGGAGTTGGGTGAGCCGGAGACACAGTGATAGAGCAAGCGTGGACCCCAGGAAGGGAATGCTTGTGTAAGGAACTCTGGGAGCACCATGGAGAAGGTCATGGGCTTCAGAGGTGGGGACAGGGCAACTGTTGCTTCCATAGCTAAACAGCAGTTAATTATGGCAATATTTGGCATTGCCACAGCTGCTCTTCCAAATTTCTTTTTCCCCAGTGGCCCAAAAAGGCATAATGCAAGCTAAACCTGTTTTGGGCACTTTGACGAAGAATCACAATTGCCAGGCTGCTTTATTATAGTAATTTGTGCTGCAATGTAATTCCTAAAGTAACAGTAATAATAATTCAGATGGTGACAGACTCTTAATTAAAATCACTATAGAAGACTTCAGCTTTTAGCCGCTTCACCCTTCCTACTGTCAAAATATATTGGAGTGTGACAGTTTGCAAAGATAAAGTTAAAAGAACTGTTGACAGCTGTGAGAGCTGAACACACCCTGGATCTCTCCAGGTACATGCACAGCACTAACTAGGGCAACAGTAAGCATTTCTATCAAGTTTTTGCCTTGATTTTACTGATTTTAAGGTCATTTTTAAAAGTACAAGAACAGATAAATAACCAACAAAAATTCATAGTAAGCAGCTGTCTGATCTACATCCTGGAAGATGAACTTCTAGACCAGTACTGAAAATAATGAAGGAATATTGAGCAGAAGGGGAGACTGGCAAGTATCCAAAACTTCAAGAGGGTCTGCAGATGGTTCTTAGCCTAAGTCATAACAGAGTTGCCAACACAATTCAACTCTAGACTTTCTTCTGGAAGGGATGTAAAGTCTCACGCTTAATTGGAAGCAAAGTCTCAGTTGGAAGGTAGGATAGGAAGGAAACCTGCCTCTCTAAATGGTTACCCACCATTTCCTACTGTAGAGCATTTTGTTCCTTTCTAGGATACAGTAAGAAAAAGGATGAAATATTAGTTTGACTTACATAGCAATTCCCATTTTCCCTATGTAAATTGGGAATTGAAGCAGTCATATGAACAATTTCAGTTCACTGAGGTAGCATGTTTCTTGTTGCTTTATTTTACTCTGAAATTCATTTCAGACCCAAACAGACTGATAAACAGATGATGATGAATAATTGAGTTAATCCAAGAAAGCTCTGGGACTACATCTATCACAGGAGGTGTGAAAACAAATGCATGGAAATCCCTTCCTATATCAGGGTGGATTATCTAATTCTTTCAGCCTTTCAAGGTATCTGTTTGCTTAGGTCTGCTAGGTGGTATTTCTTGTGGGAAAGAGTCACTTTCATTAACTTCTTAGACTAAGACTTGAAGCAATGTAGCACAAAGTGTGTGATATAAAAACATACACCTTTAGTAGTAAGAATCACTTTTTAAACTGATGGAAATACTGAATAAAAGAGATGTTTTCTCAAGCATGTAAAAATATAGACTTTGTTGTAATCTGAGTGTGCGCATTAACTTAGATAAAAGATGTCCCATGTAGCCTTGTCTTCAAATCATGATAATGATTTAAAAAAAAAAAGTGTGTTTTCTGCTTTCTATGTTATTCAGCCAAGGTCAAAATAAAAGTTAAACAAGTTGGCAGGGAAGGGGTCTCTTCTTCCTCATATTTTCCCTTCTTTAGGAGGCGTTTCAATATATGCTTCTAAAAGGAAACTTGAAAAGCAGAATCTCTTCTGGTGCTAGAGATCTACCAGTGACCTTAGTAATTACCATGTTTGAGGTCTTCTCCACACAAGAAAAATTCTGTCCATTGCTGGTATCAGGCACATGTTGTTCATTAATAATAGCAAAGATAATAGGAAGATGCTAGTAAACACTTTTCCTTGATCTTCAAAGATATCACGGAGATCTCTCCATCTCTCTCCTCTCTTATATGTAAGTCTGCATTTATACATATAATTTAAGTTCCCCTGGGATTCAGAAAAAACACATGTTAAAGTACCATTTTCTGTGAGATGAGCATTTTGATTTTTGAAAAAAATGTACTGCAGTAAGAATGAGGATGATGATACGTGCAGTTCAGGTTCTCATATCTTTGCATCCTTCATGGTACAGAATGTGTTTTACTCAGATACCTGTGTTACAACAGAGAAGTAAGTTTAGCTGTGTAAGGTCTTTTTTGTAATTTAGGCTGTTTTTTAATTTTTAAGTGTTTCTAGGTAACTTCTAGCTCACTGATATGCAAACAGGCAAAATTCTTTCTCAAGCAGACATCAAAGCTAACGCTAGATCAAAAATGTTTAATGAAAAAACTCATGGGTAAGCTATTAAAAATGCAACAAAGTGGTCAGTGTCTGCCAAAGTTAAAGGATAGACAATAACATTCATATGCTAATGTGAAGCTGTTTACTTGAGGGAAATACAAACATATCAGATTGTCTGCAGTTGCTATTAAAGTTCATGAATTCTTTTCAAAGATGACAGACATTCCTATTTCAATGTAGATAAATATTCATGGGGGACTTCATTTGGGAGGAGAAATTTGCTATTAACATTATATCTGTTCAAGATATAACAGGCTGGTGCTTGTATATTGCAATAAAGGTGATTTGCATCATGTAAAAAAGTCAATATTCACAGGTGTCTTTAAAAGCTCTGTACAGTATCACTTAAAGACGTATCCTTGTTTTTTTGTTGGGGATTTGTTGTTTGGATTTTTTAAATATATAAAATCATGGGTGTTCCACTGTTGTTTCTTTTTGGAGGTTAAGACTAAAGTATTTAATTTTTTTTTTCTCTTATCTGAGTGGATTTCATCTTCATTTCTTGAAGGAAAAGGAAAGTCTTCACTAAACAGAGATACATTTGTCTAATACCTCAAGGCTTATGGGAAAAATCAGGGAGAAAGTGCATTGAAAGCTTATGTCCAGATAAAGTCAATGATATCTTATGTGAGGGGAGTAGCAAGAAAAAGGGAACACATGAACGTGGATCTCATAGAGAAAACTTCTGATTGACTGATCTTAATTGTTGTTGGGTATTTTGTAGATGTTTTTACATTATGGTTTTAAGATAGATCTTCTCAAATAAACATGGTTTAGTTCTTTATGTACAAAGTACCTGTGTAGTTATTTAAATGTACAGGTGATAGCTACTGACTTAGTACTGTTCAATATTCCAGTTGATCAGGTGATTTGGTGTACAGTCAAGCCAGTGCAACCTGCCTTCCTATGAAATTTTTGAGTTTCATCCCTTGTGTGATTTCTCTGGTGGTTAAGGACTAGAGTTCATCCCTGAATCATGTTCTTATTTGAGAGGTTTTTTAGAAGAGCTGTGTTATTTTATTACTGATTTTCAGGAAATTGTAGGATTGTAACGTGTTTCAGCTCTCTAGCACTATAAAATATCTGTGAAATTGGTCAATAAATTAAAAAACTTTTGAAGAGATTGGTTGACATACACAGAGTGATGGCTTAAGCTTTGATTTCTTAGGGAAAACTAGCACTGTGCAACATTGCTAGAACAGGTGTAAGTAAGAACTGCCAGACCCTTAGATCATGACAAATATTGGTTAATGAGGAATCAATGAGTCGGCATTTCAGTGAATTATTTGAAAATTGATGTTATTCAGCATTTTAACAGATAATCTTGAAGTAAATATAAAATCAACAATGATAAAATTTGAGATGACTGAAGATCAAGGTATGTATCGAGGACAGAGCACTTGCTGATGCTGCTCACTGGTTAGGCCAGTTCCCTTGGGCTTTAGCACAGCCAAATCCAAAATTACACACCCAGGAACAAGCAGTGCAATTTTATCTGCACAAGAGCGATTATATTCTGGAAGGATCTAACTCTGAAATGAGGTAAAGAAATCTTCAGCTCCAGCAATCTGCCTATAACACCTTTAGAGGTGGGGAGGGTGAGGTGTGTGTAGATGGCCTGTGGGCCCCTAGCAATCGATGCATTGGAGGAGAGAATTGGAAGGCTTGGAGGAGCCAGGAACCCTCCTCAGGACAGCATGTCTGGGGAGAAGGATCCAATCAAGCCAGGGCAATCAGTCTTCCTTGCTCCTCCTTGATGAGATTCCTCGTGTCCAAGGATTGTGTTGCTGAGAGGGTTTCTAATCAGTTCCTGGGTAAATCAAAGAAGGAGCAGCATCTTGTTTTCTTTCTTAGGCATGATCTAGCCCAAAGTTTTTGTCACAGATACACAGTTACTACACTACTACTGCACTGATATTATTTCCAAAGAATTGAAAAGAAATAGAAACATATATATTGCAGAAGCAGATAAAAGATGCCTAATGGGTAGAAAGGGCTGATTTCCTCTAATCAGATAGAGAAAAGAGCTGGATTAACACTCTTGCAGTTGAATAGCAGTTGAATATTGTGCACAGATTTCGTTGGATTCCCTCTAGGCTTGTTGATGAGAGACTGTACCACAGTGGGAAATGCTAGGGTGGTACTCTCAAAGGAGCAGCACAACAGAACTCACTTTTTATGGTTCTGTAACAGATCTGCTAACTTTTAGCAGCAAATGTATTAAAGTTTTATCTCATCCAGAGCCAAAATACTGAGATGATGTTACAGATGGTGACACGCATGCTTTTGGAAGGATGATGAATGCCTCCAGCCCTAGCTGCAAATGGCTAACTAATTCATTATTGTACAGTGAGTTCTTGATTATGATACAGTTGAAATTTACAGAACTAGCTTTGCTGAATATTTTTATTTGAGAAATGATAGCTTTTAAGCATAGTATTTATTCACTGGAGGAATTTCACCTTTACCTACAGAACAACCACAGAATCTCTGCACCATGTGAGCTGCCTTCAAAGTAGAGGTTAAGTACTGAAGGGGAATTGTGGCTGATACTGTCTGCCTGGGGACAATTCTGAAATTCACTTCTAAGGTGAAATTCCTGGTGTGTCTTGTGCATGTGGTTGCAAACTGCCAACCCCTCTGCTTTGGCCAGGCAGACTCTGCATCAAGCCAGATCATTCTGCAGGTGACCAGGCTAGTGGTAGAGAAGGGATGACTGTTCTTTGGGCAGGTGAAGTACTCAGAGACAAAGGTCAGAGGAAAAATTTAAATTTTTCCTTGCTTAGCAATATATATATTAAAAAACCCCACAATATAGCCAAATCATTGGTCAGAGCCGTAGGCTATAAGGTTGGAGTATAAACTGTGCCAATATTAACTGCTGTTAATGGAAATGGAGATTACTGGAGGAAAGAAGCAGAAGATACAGAGACAAGAAGTGGGACCAAGGAGAGAGCCTGCAGAGGGTGGGGGTGGGTGGGGGGTGGGAGTGTGTTATGACCACTGTGCTGACCAAAATGGGGCTGGGAAATAGGACTTGGTGTAATTGCCATGTAAATACAATAAATTGCACTGAGGAAATACCAGCTTTACCACTAGCTTTTTCTCCTTACTGAAACAGTGCCCTTCCTGGATCCCTGTCGAGGCTAAAATAGCCTAGCAATAATAACAATGACTGAAACAGTAACCAAAGACCCTGTGCTGTAAGCTAATCTGTAGATCAACCAGCTGTGTTTATGCTTGGTGTAAAATATATAGGCTGCTTTCTGAAATACCAAGGCTGCCTCCTGAGAAAGTGAGTTGGGTTTTCACGTATCATTACAGACACTAAGGGCTTGTTTGCATTTGCTGAAAGTGTATTTTATTAGTCTGGTTGCTTTTCTTAATGGAAACAAATATTTTGAAGTGGTTAATTTACGAGAATAAATATTATTCAGCAGGTTCCTAAACTCCCCAAGGTAAATAATACAGACATGGTAAAGGTCAGCTCTGTTATATTAATAATTGATGTTTGTCTTCCTCCTAGCTTAGCTGTAATCTTTTCATTCTGCTTTGTAAAAGTGCAATTAGAACTGAATTATAGTAATCAATAGAGCAGCAGCATTTAGAAGAAAGGAACATAAATAGAGGAAAATTTTGCACATAGGAAGTTTTTTGAGGTATGTTGCAAAAACTACCTTAATGGGATGGAATTTTAAGTGATCGCAAAGAAGATTAAGTTATAATTGATATAGACATTTTCAGAGGTTCTCTTTTTAACCGAAGCCAAGTCCTAACAATTTGACTGAAATTGCTTCCCTTCCTTTTACTTATATTGTGTCTCCCAACCAGCCTATACGCTAAATGATGTGACTGGGAAAATGCAGCTTTCTTGTGCTTGTCCAAATAGCTACGCTATCTGTGGGCAGGTGAAAGGGAAAGAGGGGGATGTGAAGGGAAGCAGGTCTTTCATCTGGAAGACTGAGTGGCAGATGTGGGAGCCTGTAACAATGAGTAGTGTTAACGGACAACTTGAAGAGGAAAAGAGGAAAACTCACATGAGCCTACAGCCAAAGGAAACACAGAGTCGGGGTGGGGGGAGAAAAAGAAATCTCAGGATTCTGTAAGAAGGCTATGGTTAACCATACCAAATGTAGAGACTATTACAGAGAGAAACATTGATAGTGTCCAGACTTTGGTGTAGAAAGAAGCAATAGAGAAGGAAAGGCACTGGAAGTACTGTGTTTCAGATAATGAAGATAAAGCGGTTACAGTACTGAGAAGAAATGGGCTAATGCAAGCCTACAGCGCGCTCCTGTAGAGCTTGTTTACATGTTGAAGCTCACATGGAAGTGCTTCTTTGAGTATCTCTGTGACTTAGGCAGACTGTGTGTTTTTTTGTGTCCTTGGGACTTAGGCATCTTAAACAAAAACTGGATAACATTCTCCACCCTTTGTCTATTCCTGCTTCCATTCATGCGAATGCGTTAGTTTGGAAAGGCCTTCCGCAGTGTTCAGGAAACGCCTTCTGGACCTCATGTATGGGGTGGGGCTGGCAAGAACAGCTTGTGTTATTTCTGCATTTCAGTGTTCAGTTTGGATGAATTGGGCATAAAGCCTGTGGTACAGTCTTATCTTTCTCTAATATTTCATTTACTCGATATTAAGGACTCTCTGGAGCTGAGGCCTGACTCTGGTACTGAGTCTTGCCAAAATCTAACTTCTGTCCCCATTGCTGGAATGAAGCTGCTTTGGCGGCACAGGACAGCGGATGCTCCTCTCCATGAAGAGGAGCTCTACAGGGAGACAAGGTGCCAGCAGAGGTTGAGTTACAGGGCATGGCGAGCTGGATCCAGAGCTGGTGGGAGTCACTGGGAGACTGTCAATGTACAAGCACAATACAAGGTGATTGTTAACATGAATAATCACTATCATGTTCTCCTTCTCTAAAGCATTTTGGTGTTTGAGGTGAAACTAAGTGCTTTCAGTCACCTAGCAAGTATGTAATGTCTCAATAATGTATTCCGTGTTGTGACTTTTGGACTTTATGCAATGGTAATAAAAGTATAAAATGTGTTTAATTAAAGGAAGAGGCCAATTTTATTGAACAAATGTAGAAAGTAAGTAATGAAAAGTAGGACCATCAACATGTTGGTCCAACTTTTCAAGCACAATTTTCATTTTACTATAGAAATTTAAAACCAAAACAAGTTAGTTAATGCAATTAATTTTTTATTAATGCTATTATTTTTTATTTTTCTGGTGGCAATAGAGTATTAAATAGAAGGTACCAACTAGATAGGAGGATGGTGCTATTTAACCTGATAAGAAAGGAGATGCTTTCTTGGCTAAAGCTTTGCACACGTGAACAAAGAAATTAAATAATTAAAGCTCTGTTTAAACCAATATATTTTCCTGGGAAGCATTAGCTTGTCACTGTGTAATGCACGCATCACTCTGCATGTGCATTCCATTTTAATAATGCCTCCGTCTTCCTCATAAGGCAGATTGTCTTCTGCTGCAACCCTCTCTAACAAGCCTATCCCAACAGTTGTCATGAGATACCGATTGCTTTCAGTGAGTAGCATATCCTGTAATTATTTTCTCTTCTGTCAAGGTATAATATACCTCAGGTTTTCAGTACATACAAATACACCTTCATACAGTTTTATAATGTGCATTGTTTTTTCTTTTTTTTTTATCAGCATAATGAAATGATCCCCTTCCACATCATGGAGTAGCATAATGCTTATTGATTTATTGCTGTACCTATTTACATTGGCTTGTCAGAAAGGTGCTTCCAATGCATTAGCAAACCCCTGATGTGCTTCTGGTAATAGGAAAAAGTGCCTGCATAGCTGTAAATATAGGAAAGAGGGTTTACAGTATTATAAAACTTACAGCAGAAAATTCCACTTACACTAAGATTGTAGTGTCCTCAGCCAGGCTATCTTATAGCTAACCTTCTCCACAGGACAACTGCTTGCAGGAGGATTGAGTTTCTCTTTGGTCCTGGCCTGCTGCCTTTGGCAGCATTTCCCAAATGTGGGCAGCAGTCCCCTCATCATGTCACTTTTGTTTACCCTGCATTGAAATAATTTCTGTTAATGTGAAGAGACAGAAGCTGCAGATATTAATCCTACCCTGCAAAATGAGAATTAGACGCTATCGTTGGGCATCAGTTTGAAGACTTTTCCAGAAGCTTACATCAATTTAGAGTTAGGAAACCATTGAAATGCTGTAGCCCACCTACATACATCCATGTATGTGCTGTCTGGGAGAAGGGGAAGCAAGCAAATCAACAAACAAGTCATTCCTACAATAAATCTCTTCTGACTGAACTTGAGCACAGCACAGTATGCTACAGAACAATGAATAAACTGATGATAATAACAGAAGCTGATTACATTGTGATGGGCAATAGCAGCAAATAGGCCTTATCTTGCACTGTGAAACAGAAACTCATGGCCAAACAAATAAATCTAGATTCCCAGAGAGAGCATTTGTAGCAATCTGTGGGCAATGACCCTCAAAATTGTGTATTCAGAAAAAATAATTATTTTCAGAAGTGCAGCCTTGGCTCTTAGTGTGGCTGAGAATAAGGTATTTGTGTTGCTCAATTGCACATGCAACCTATCATCAAATTTTCATCCCATTGAGAAATGCTGGTGTTCACAAGATGCTGCTCAGGACCTGGTCACGTATTAGCATGTATACTTTCTGCTCTTGCTTTGACCAGCTACTCTTTCTTCTTCCTCTTCATTCAGATAAATAATGACTTTTTATAATCAAGAGAAAATAATTTTAAGCCATTGAAAATGGACTGGGGACTTAACCCTTTGAGGACTTATCTGAATAAGGTGTACTCCACTCAGAGTGCACTCTGTTTGCTTTAGTATGTGGAGGGTGGAGAACAAGATGGTTTTGCTTTTTCACATAATCCCCAAATTTTGAACATGCATGCACGCTTTTCTACCACTGGAAAAAAGAAATATTTTGACAAATACTTGTTTATTTTTGTAGAAGTACAAATATATTTGTAAAAAGCCAAGGTGATATCAGTTGTGAGGTCCCCATGTGCATTATTTCAGCCTGAGTCAATGCAGCACCTGGGCAGGTACTTCACTTTCAGTAATGTTTAGATTATTCTGAGTTGTTAGTTTACCCACTGTTTGAATTTGGTGAGTTCTAGTACTCTTGGATTTAGAGGCTTATGTCTGTGCTTAAAATTAAGCATGTTTTGATTTTTTTTCTCATAGGGAATTGCTGTCTATCAAAATGCTGACTATGTTTGTTCTGAAAGAGCTTAAAAACTTACCTTTTTATGTATCCTGTGAAGAATTACAAGATGTCTATGCTCTACGCTTTTTCTGTCCTTTCAGTCCACTGAACTTTCATGAATGCAATTTATACAGAGTGCTTTCTTCTGTTAATGCAGGGCAATTGGTCCTGAAACTCATTGCTCTCTTTAATACACCCAAACCCACCAGAACAGAGCAGGCTGGCATGTAGATCCTGCTGAAGTATGCTTGTGATCCATCAAGTAGGCGCTCCCTGCATGTGGTGCTGAGGTAAACATCCTTAGAGTACGATGAATGTCATACAGAAAAGCAAAGTAAACTGGATAGTTTTAGTACTACATTAGCTGAGACCATAGGAGAACAAGGGTGACATAAATCCCAGGAGGATGATGATGAGAATCTGGCTCCCTTCCTCGCTGTGCTTCTGGCTGGGTGCATTGTACCCTTGCGTCCCCACTTGGGCTGGAGCTGCTCAAACTGGCAAAAGAGACTGCAGCAAGGTCAGCTGCATGGCTACGGACACGCAGGGAAAGGAGGCTCTCCAGGACTCTGTATCTACTGAGAATCAGTCCAGCAACTGCTCAGCACCTGTTGTTTTCCAGATGGAAAAACAATTCCATAAATATATGCAAGTATCACGCTTGTTCTCTACAGAGGTTTCACTAGAAACACTTCAGCTACAAAACTGTGAAATAATTAATTTTCTAGTTAAAAATGTGCCATCACTATCCATATGACAGTTCAGCTTGGGTGTTCCTTCCCTACTTTGTACTACATGCTGAAAAGCTGTCCTAAATAAGATGATTGTTATTCACTGGTAATTGAAGAAATGAAATAATTTATTCTAGCTTCGTATAAGTTTCTTGAAAAGATGTAAAAATTGAAATAACTCCCAAGAATGTTTTACAACACTATCTGAGGAAAACATGAGTGCTAATTCCAACATTATGCTTGCATAAATCAGTGTGAAATATTAGTATTGCAATGGATTTTGTATCCTTTAAAAGTAATATCAAATATTACCAAGAAATAAAGATACACATCCAACCACATTGTGACAGCAATAATAATAATTACCGATGGCTGTCAAAGGTAACTTTTGGCTCTAAAATCTCAGATCAAATCTTTATCCTTGTGAAGAGTGTTAGCAAATAATTGTTACTGGACGACTGACTGACTTTGTGCCAGTAAAGTTCATCAAAATCCCCCTCTTATTAACGGTGCTGCATTAATTACTCTGTAGCCATGCATACTTATCTTTCTAACTACAGATTTAGTAGGTGGTGTTTTTGTTTACCCAGTGATGAAGGTTGAAAGGAGCACTTGCAGGATCAGTCATGAAATAACCACGTGGAGTGTCTGAGGACTTTTAAAACTGGGAGCAGGGGTCGTGTAATGTTTTGATCTGACTGCATGTACTTAAAGCTGAGTGTTTTCTGAAACTCAAACTCAAAAATCAGTTGAGCTAGTTTCCAACTAAGTGTATTTTATATCATGTGGTTTTGGAGCACACCTTTGCATTTACTTAAGAGGGAGAAAGAGGAGAGTGATCGTGTAAAAGCTGAGGTAAGGTAAGTCTGGCTTCAGTTGTAAGTTTTGCTGTCTTGCTCTTGTGCAGCAGCATTTTGTAACATTGGTTGCTGTTTGTGACAGCTGATCATTAGCCTTCAGTATATTCCTGTTAATTTGTTTCAAACTGACTTCTTCCAAGAAAACCCCTGCTGTCATTTATTTGTGTTTTAGGAAAACATGGGATACAAAATAATGATTAAAGAGAAAATTATGTTTGATGTGCACATGGAGTTACCAGTTGATTAAATATATATTATTGCATGTACTAGTAAACATATATAAATTTGAATCTCTTAAGACACAGAAGCATATGGAGTTTAAAATGTAGAGCTGCATGATAAAATTCTAAGTAGTACATATTTATCACAAAGCAATTAAATATCTTGGTTTGTTTATTCCAAAATTAACTTGGCACATTAATTTAACATGAAAAGAGTGATTTAATGAAGTCTTCAGAGAATTAGCATCTGCCCTTTGAATAAGTTATCTAAAATGCCATTTTATTATGCAAAGCTATGTAAAATAAATTGCATTCAAGCAGTGGTTCAGAAAGTAGCTTATCGCAACCTGATGTTCATAAAGAAATGATATAAAAGATCTGGGGATCACTGCTTTGCTTTCAAGATGGGAAAAAATTAAGCAGAAAAAGTGTTTCATTTGAAAATAGATAATTTGACATGGAGATAATTATCTTGGTACTTTGAAATGTGGTTAACTCTAATTATAGCCAGAAAAAAATCCTACAGGGAACAATGAAAACAAAATCTAAATGTGGAAACTTGAGTGTGGACTGTCACGTGCGTGATTCATGTGATGTAGCACGTCTGATTTTTTTTTCAAGAGTTGCAATCCTCTTGTAAAAATATGCAACCTTGTCCTAAAACTAGAAATACCTATTTGCACACAAAATTCCTATTTGCACACATATTCACCCTTCAGTATGACAGCAACATGAGCAGTGCTCCTGTTAAATGCTTCTCTGTGTGTATGCACGTGCATAGACACACACGCACATACACACAAACTATCGTTGGCACCCAGTTTCACGTAAATCCAGGATACTCTGGTTTTGTGCATGCATAATCATGCCGTACTTCTAACAAGATCAATGTGTTGGTTCCAACAAAGGCGTGCAGAAAGCTACCCATGCAAGTTACTCGATAGACCTTTTTCTTTTTACCAAATAAAAATACTGTTCTCCCCATTTTATTTAGTAATTAATTTGAAATATGAGGACTGGTAGCATTAAATAGCTAACGTTATTCCACAAGGATCCTCTTAACTAAACTTCATAAACTGCTCCCTTAGCTACTCTTTTCTGATAGTGATATCCACAAGCAATTCCTGTATTGTGCTGTGCTTGTTTTTGCTTTATTTTTTAACCTTTTCTCAGTATTTGCCGTAAACCATAGATTAAAACCAGCAGCTATTCTTCTCGGCTGTGGTAACAGATAGGTGCAAAAGTACATGAAAAGAAGAGAAACCAATGTGGATTATTTAGTACTTTGCATACTGAAGGCAGTTCCTCAGAAATGATCAGGGAGAGGAGGTCTCGAAGTCTGGCTGTCATTATCCACTTTCGCATAGCTCACAACAATAGATGTGACTTTCCATTTAAGCAAATACTCTCATATTCTTGTTTTATGGAAAACAGTAAACAGGATTATGGTTTTTGTAGTTAGGGCATTACACAAAGCTCTAGACCTTTTCCACAAGGATCTGACTATTCTAACTGTTCATTATAGAATGCTGGACAATAAATGGATTATTAGTTGTTTGTGTTATTGTCAGTTTTGCATTCCTATCAGATTGGCTTTGAGCAGGCAATGGTGTGCTTTCTGTTACATCTTAGGCTATCATCTCAAAACTTCATGCTGAGATTCCTTGCGCTGAATAATTGCATTCTTTGTTACTTTATCAGTCTGGGGTGTTTTTAATGGAGTTGGTTAAAGTTTTTTTGTTTGTTTCATATACATAGATCGTTTGTTGGCTAATGTGTTTGTATGTGATAATGTAGAGTATGGCTTCTAGGCTCTGACCAGCGTGGCTTAGCTCTGTGCTCCAGTGCAATCTGCTGGAGCTACGGGGGAGCCAGAAAGCCTGAACCGTTGCACTGGGAAGGAAATTATGACTTCAGGTTTGGATTCAAGGCTCACAGCTTCGTGATGATGGATGTTTTAATATTTCCAGCTTAAGCAAATTTCTCGGGGGAACCTGGCTTGATAGTAGGAGGTTTCCAGACATTTTACGCTCCCAGCTTCATATCGGACAGTTTAGAAACATTAGATGCCCCACCAACTGAGGCGCTGTATCTTTAGGAATTTGTAAATGCTGATATGTTGATGTGTAGTTTCCCATATTCATGAATAACCACTCTTTACAACTGAAAGTTCAGCAGTTGGCCAAAGCTCCTGAAATACGGTCTTGCCAGCTCTCCCCTTCCTGCTCTGTCACACACTGCATGTTACCTGGAGCTCTGTGATTCGCAGCAGCAAAAAGATGTCTGGAAGCGAATGCACCGTGATAGGAGTGAAGGGAGATTAAAGCTCAAGTAGAGAAAAATAATTCTGTAAGCCCTCCGAGAGGAGATCAAGAGTTTTCTTCATAAGGGGGTGGGGGGAAGTCAGCAGAGGAATGAATCGGAGGGATGATGGGATGGACCCAAGAGGACGTTTACAGTGGTGTGTGACTAGTCCAAATGAGGGAAAGGATAAAGCAGCCAGGGAGCAGATTAGACTCCTGCCTGAGTCAACTTGAGTACAGAAAGGCAGATTAAAATGGGCTGCTAAATTCCTTAATTGCTGCCTGGAAGCTGTATATTAAATCTAAATATGTGGTCACTCCCATTAATTGTTGGGAAATTAAGAATTCCATAGCCATTTTGAGATTAGTAGGGAAGAAAATTGTGGGTTGGGAATAGTGTTTCTTCTCTGGTGAAACTGTTTCTGTTATTTAGTCCAGGTGAGCTGGGTGTACACAAATGACAATTTCCTAGACCACCTCTGCAGGGTTAGGCTGCTTCACAATATTAGGTATGAAAAGCACAAAAAAATCTTAATGCCTTTTTCTTCTGTTAAACTCCTATCATTGTTTCTGGGTACGGGGAAAACAAATGTCATTTTTAAACTGTGGTTTCCTTGTTTGTACATGGTAAAACCATGGTAAATGCAGATGAAATAATTAGACAGAGACTGTTACCTGACTTTATATTCCTCTTTAATTTTATGTAGTTGTACTGAACTGAGACATCTCTCTCAAAACTGCTCTAGTTTATGACTCAGCTTACCATTTCTATGTTCCCATTAAAGCACAGGAATAATCTCATTTGCCTTTTTTTTTTTTTTTCCTTCTTTTTAGTAATACAAGCAACATCCTTTCTCACTTAGTTTTAGTTTTAATCAAAAAAGCAAAAAATCTGGTACTGTAGCAAAGAAGTTGACATTGCAATATCTGGGAATGAAATGCACACTGTAAAAAGTGTAAAGCAAAAGATTTGTACTTAAATACCAGGGAAGATGTGAACATTCTGGATGGAAGAGGGGCTGTCCAAATGACACTGGCAGCTCCTCATTTCGAGGCATTAAAAAGAAGCTAAAGCAGCTTAAAAGCCAGCCTAGTACCCTCCTGCCCTTGGGCTGCAAGTTCCCTGGGCTGTACAGAGCACTCTTGAGCGTGCATAACTAATTTAAAACACCATGTGCTCAGATAGCAACAGCCTTTCACCTTTTTATTATGTTCTACTTTGTGTCACTTGTACCTTCTGATGTATCCCACAGTGACAACTTTTTAAAGTTTCCCATGAGAACAGTACTGAAGTTTAGTGAAGGACACGAATTGCCTGTCACCACGACACTGGGGACCTGCACACCAAAAATTCCTCAGGGCAGGGAAATGTCTTTTTATTTTAATTACTGCTTAAAGTTCCTTAGACAAGTTGATACATAATAATAATCCTCACTGGCTTTTCTATTTTGCATTTAATATGGCACAGAAAAATTTATTGCTCCAATTATCCAATTTTCAGGGCAGTGGGGGTCTTTGCCTGTCTCCCTCATTACCTTCCATTTCATACTGCCTTGCTTCATTCTGGGTACTGGCCCACTTGCTTCCAGCACAGCTCCACAGCTTCTTCCCAAGCCCCCGAGGCCGCGTGCCTCGTGCACAGGGCTGGCATGGAGCAGCAAGGAGCTGTGTGCCCCCCTTGTCGGCTCCCTGCCAGCACGACACCCACCCACTGTGCTTGGAGGACAGCTGAGGCCATCCCATCAACTGCCTTGAAAAACTACCTGCAGAGCCTACTGTTGGTTTCATCATCTTGTTTTCCATTACGTTACTTTTTTCGTCTTTCCTCCCTCCCCCAAATTTTCTTTATGAGAGCAAATCCAGCCGAGGATTTGCAGACTGCAAGATGGTGATCCCAGAGCTGAGCGTGGTGACAGAGCTGGAGTACTGAGAGCAATGCGCCATGCTGCTACTGTGTATATAAACCGTGAGGCCCCTACAAAAAGGCACCAAGCCCCTCGGTTACAGCCTCGTAATTCATATTCTGTCTATGAACTAGGGAGGAGGATGCTGCGTTTTTAACCTACTTTGTTATTCTCGTCAGTAGATGCAATATTAGCAGAAATGCTCAATTAGAGATAAATATTTTCTAATTCCTTCGGATTTCATTGTAATAGTGTTAATCAGGATGAATTCTTTCAGTACTTAAGAAAATCAATTGTCAATTAGCTTTTATGGGGAATTATACATCCTAGTTAGTCATCAGTTGGGCATTATGGCTTTATTTGACAACGATGTTATTAAAATATACAGTAATTTGCTTTTATTATAATCTATCTAAAAGCCAACACAAGTTTCAAAAATAATGTGAGCTTTGGAATTATAATTAGAGCATGTTTTATTAGGAATTGTTTTATAATGCAGTGTTACTGTTCAGAATTAATTATTTTGTGTGAAGAAAATTTAATTAATATATTATTTACAGGAACCAGATAGCTTACCTATTTTTTTTCATAAATACTTGAAGAAGAATAACTGTATTAACAAAATTTAAATAAGTAGATAATCATTCTAAGGTAAATAGGCTTGATTAAATTACAAACAGTTCAAAAGAATACTTTCTTTTCAAAATGCTGGGCCAATTCCTACAAATTTGTATTCCAGATAAAGTCTTGTTCCCACTTAATCTAGGAGTTGGTGCTGCACTAGGGGATTGGTCCAAAGTTTATTCCATCATTTTCATAAGCAACTTCTATAATACATTGACCTAACTTAGCTAATTCTGTAATGAAATTGTGCACCAGTATGTAACATCAGCAACAAATATTATTAAGCAAATGAGTGCACTATTTTCTAGCTACTTTGATTAGAGGCAGCATGTTGGCTACAGTTGTGACAGCCTCTGTTTAAAAAGGAGTGCTTTGAAGGCATTGAAGTAAACCATGATGGATACAAGCCGATCTCATTACTGCAGTTAAAATTGGGAAAAATTCAGAGAAGTTTGTGATATGGCAGATACTATTACCTGTGGTACATGGGATAGCAGGGATCAGAACACTATACAAAGAGCACAGTAAAAATGAAGAATTGATGCAAACCCAAACAGTATCCTATGCTGAGATATTCTTCCTAGCTGTTGGATATGTCAAAGACTATCTGTATCTTGCCCAGAGATATTTATTGACCATAGCTTTCATTACAGAGCAGCCAAGTACCAATAATCTAAAATATATGCAAGTTTTAAAAGTCTGTATTCAAGTTTTAAACCTTTTTGCTTATGAGGAATGTTCTTACTGGCCTTTTCCTGTCTCATTTGGGAGATGAAATGAGACCTATATATTCGCTCTGGAATTGGCTTAGCTCTAAGGCAGCCATTACGGTTACTATTCAAACCTCTGGATTCAGCGTATCTTAGCATTATTGTGGTGTTCTGTTCAGTGGATTATTTTAGTGTAGGTGGTGCAATATGAAATCAGTCTGCATAAACCTTGGCTCTATAAACATTTTTATGCTGAAATCTTCTCTACAGTAATAATAATAATAACAATAACATTACCGATAACTGTCACCCGCTATATACAGAGTACTTTATTAAAAGGGCCCTAAATAAATCTGTAGAAGTCTGTTGCTTCATCACAGGTATCATAAAATGAAGGGCAGATTTTTGCCACTGAGAAAGAAAATTACCAGTGCCAGTGAGCTCCTTGCTTTCCTTGGAGCTGAAGATATACTGTGTGGGGTCGTGGCTGGCCCACCCTTTCTATAGCATCAGCCAGTGGTAAATACTTCTGGAAAAAGCACAAGAAACACGCAAGACTAGAGTTGTCCTTCCTCTGAGCATATGGTCTCAGTTTCCAGCTGTCATCTGCTGTAGGCTTCTCTTGAATCGGAGACTGAGCCTTGGAGCATTATGTTCAGAAGCCACAGACAGACCTTCCTCTATGAATTTTCTATTCTACCTGTTAAACTACCTGTATTTTTCTGCTTTCCCCACGTTCTGAAGCAAGAATATCATGTGTAATCCGTATTTCCTTTCTTTTGCTTTACATTTGTACTTTGATGATTTCTCTGGATACTTTTTATTTCTTCTTTGCCCTTGTATTTGTTGTTAATTATGGAGATGACCTAAATGATGCATTGGAAGGATTTAACTGGTAGCTGAACAGTGGCTGTGTTATGGCAGATGTGCTTCATCCTGAAACCAGAAAATTCTCCTCCACTCCTGTAAGTGCGTCTTTAAAAGAGCAGTGTTTTGAGCAGTGCTAGAAAGGTTCCTGTGCAATTGGTGAGCTGTAAAATGCTTCCTGAGCATCCTCCCACCCACGTGTTTTCCATCTCTGTGTGGGGAGACACATCCAATTACAATTTACAAGCTGAGAAAGGGGATGGTGTTAAATAGTATGTCGGCAGAAGATGTAGCCTACTTCTAACATACTTTCTTAAGATTTCTGTCAATTACTCTTCCTGCTATACTCTTCTTGTCTGATTTGTACTGCATGAAACATGAGTTTAAAAGAGTTTAAATTCAGCTAGTCACTGATCAAACATACTGGCCTGGTGGGAGGTTGTTGAGTCTATGAGGAATCTGCAGAGCGTATGAACCCCTGTGACCTGTATGTTGAGCTGGCTAGTGGTGGGCTGCACCACCTTCATCAGTCTTTCAAGTTACCTATGCTGCTCTGCAAGGGTTTGTATCCTGAGCGTTGCCATTCCTTACCAGACAGTGTCATTCTGCTGGGGTTAAAATGGTCATGGGGGAAAGGACAAGAGCTGCTCTACAGTACCTCAAGTCGTGTCTAAATAGTAGATAGGTCATACCTAAATTACCCTTCACAGCTGAAAGAAAATGGGACTTTAAACCAATACATCTGAAAAATATTATGTACAAGTATAACCGCTTGGCAGAATGGGTTAGATATACCAAAGATTAGTACATAAATGAAACAGAAATAAATTATGCTGCATGTAGAGGGGTTTCTGTGGTTATACTGAAGGACATTACTGTGGAGTCGGAGATTGCAGACGAGTGAGTGACAAGCTAATCTTGGCCTAAATAAAATATGAACCAAAAATAATGAAAACACTGAGACTTATGTTCTCGCAGAGTGAGTTGGAAGAGTTTTATCAAAAACTACAATTAGTTGTCAAAAACATCCCTAAGCCATGACTTTCTTGTGTAGTTTAAGGACTTCAAAGCAGTGTGTCATTCAGGAATACACACTGCAGTGCAGCTGGGATGCAGCTTAGAAGATAATGGTAATAGCAGTCTTTAAGATCCTTAGATGAAAGCGTTTTTATAAACATTAGTTAAACGAGTTGCTAAAGATAATTCTAGTCAAGGACTCCAGTATTATTTAATTTTTGTAATTTATTTCAAAATAGAAACATTAACAGAAAAATGTAGATATTTCCAAAAGCTGCACAGGAAACAAGAATGGCTTTGCAACTAAGACTAAAGAATATAAGATAAAGACCAAATATGTGCAATGTTTGGGTTTGTTTTTTTCTCTATTGAAGAACAAGCTGATACTGATAAAACTCATTACGGAAGAAAATGGAGGACACTGTTTTGTATTGTCCAAACAAATACAAATCAGCTAAAAAACATTCCCTTAAAGCTCACTTGGGTAAAGATGGCGAAAAAGCACACAAGAAGCTGCCAAAAATGTTAATAGATTATATCTCACCTGGGAGAAACATACTGATGATAGACTACCGATGAATGAAAGACAGCTAAAAACCACAGAATGAGGCAATTTCTGCTGCCTCTGAGCTTTGTGGAAAGTAAATGGAAGGGAAAAGGGCTTAAATATCACTAATGTGATGGGAAGAAATGCAGACAGATTCAAGAGATTTTTCTTTGCACGTTGCTAAATCGCCTCCACCAAAGGTGCAGAGGCTGTGACCCTAGCCATGCTGTGTACAGAGGGGCTTTGGCAATCAGGAAATTGTAATTCATTACTGTTCATGGTGCATTAATTTTGCCGCTTAAGACTGAAGCCCCACAGCACCATTCAGTTTAGTACGCAAAATGAGACAGGTTTAGGCTGTCGTTGTACCTGTAGGATGACATACCTGCTCCTGTGTCCTATATGCTTCAATTGCAGCAACCTGTTTCATGCTGGCTCTAGATCTCTTTGAAGATATGTATGCTTCCTTTGTAGAAAAATACTGGACTAGTTAAGACAATAGTTATTTCTAGACCAATGGGCTCTATTTGTAAAGCCTGCCTAATCCATAACCACAAGCTAGACCATGACTCCATGATTTTATTACGAATCTTCCAAACTTCTTTTAACCTACTCAGTTGATCAGTCCTTGTGTTTTTCACTGGGGTTATGAGTGCAACTGAAGTGAAGGGCCCAGAGTTTGTAAGTGTGCTCACAGTGCTGAGTCTATGCGGCGTCACTCCTGCTTACGAGAGAAGCTGATGGATGTGATACGTATCGCAGAGCAGGTGCCCTGCTGGCATAAGTGCAAGTATGTTTGCCTGGGAAATGAAATGAACTGAAAAGGTAGAGAGGAGAAAAAAATCTGGAAGATGAATAGCCCTGGCAATGGCAACCTTTAGTGACCTCAGTGGAGCAGCCTAGAGAAATTCAGGCTGAAAAAGGCTGATGATTTATAGACCGCATGTAAGAACAGCCCATATCTATTGATATGGATTATAAGTAAGGACAGATCATCTGTCAAAATACGAAACTGTCTTCAAAAACAAATGTTCCTGAAAAATGATTGGCGCAAGGTGAGATGATCTTTGTCACATTCAATTAAATGAAGTGATCATAAACAGCTCTTCCAGTAGGTTAAGAAAAGTGAGCAGGACAAGCTAGTGGCACTGTGATTATGACTGAAAAAAAAACAATGGAAAATACCATAGCAAACATTAAATTATTGCATTCTAAGAGTGTGACATATACTCATTTGCATGTACAAATATATATGTATGCATAAGTAGGCTTTTTCTTTTCTCATACCATAATGCAAGAGTTTGTCTGTCAGATATACAATATGCCTTAGGAGCTAATAGCAAAGTTTTATTTAGTTAGAAGCCACACAAATGTTTTGAACCAGTTATTCATCTTTCTAATCAGTGTCAAGTGCAGTGGATGGGAGAGACATATCTTTATTTTGTACTGTAGTCTGAAGCAGAGGTATTAAAAGAACTGGAGAGAAAAGTAAATAGTGGCTTCTGCTTGTAGAAACATTAAAGTCCAAATCAAAACATCTAAATCAAAGCATATTAAAAGTGCAAAAAGAAAATCATATTGACCTAAATACGCAGCCTTTTTATCAGACAGTGAAATTTGATGTAGTTATAGGGAAAGAATAATCACTACGTCAGAATTTGTCATGCCACTATAGGTACTTCAGTGGGAAATCTGTGAGCCACATCTTGTTGTGTGTATTAAATTCTAGCTTGCACAGAACCTCAGTGTACTTTGGGCCTTTGGGATATATACAATTCCATGCAAACTGCTAGAAAAGCTACTGAAACTCCTGATATTTTAGTACTTAGCTCAAAATTATAGTTCAGTTGAAATTGAAAATAGAGGGAAAAACCTAGCTGTAGCCTGTCACAACTGATGGGCTGTTCTATATGTAGGGGTGATGTCCTACAGGTGACATCTCAGACCAACATCTGAAATGCTCTGTCACTGGTTGCAATCCAAATGGGGAGCTCCATTTTTGTTTCCAAATAGTAATGGTACCTAAAGGGTGCTGCCATCAGTTGCCAACTATAGGTGTATACAGATGCACAACAGCTATGGTTACAAAGTAAACCGCTTGGTATCCTTCTCCTCCTGGTCCAAACACAGACTAAGAAAAATCCCCAGTGCTGTTCACCTATAAAATAAAACTTATCTTGTTTAACTGCTTCTTGCTATTCCTTTAACTTCTTCAAATGTAGACAAGGGAGGATAATTTCCATACACACAAAGTCTGTCCTCTCAGGACATATACTCAAATGGTACATTATGTTTTTAAGTACCTTTTTTTAATCATTAAATCCCCATACATATAAAATTTCCTGGATCTGCTAGGAAATTATGCATTTCTCAACAGCTCTTTTGATTGTCCTAGGGCTGTGCAAACCAATAGATCTCTGCAGGAAGCTGGCGCTTTTTATTTGTGGTAGGAATTAGAGGCTGACATATATGGCAATTACTTGCAAACTATATGACTGCTCACAGAGGAAAATTTGGAGTTCTGTTACAATGTTATATGGTGGGTGTAAACTAATTCTGTCTGACACTACTATTAGATTGCTTGCAGAAAATTATGCAGAGACATCTGCATATTGGTGATTTTTACTACAGAATTTTTACTAAAGGTAACTCAGATACAGGCTCATGCTAAGCCCTGAAGTGAGACCAGCTATCATTTGTACTGCCTTCTGATCCTAGCTTTGCCTCCAGGTGTGTAACTTCTGTTTGGCATGGGAAAGGACAAAGTCATAGAATAGTTGCCAATTCTGGAACTGGCTGACAAAAGACATACTACGTAATATTGTTAAATGTGAAAGTTCCCTTACTAATTCTACTGTCATTTATAGACAGAAGTGACTATCTCCTCTGTCTCACGCTTCTAGCTCATGTAAAAGCTAGGTGAAACCAAGTAACATATGCATCTCTAACGTGGTTTAATTCCAGAATTGCTTACTTTAAATTTCCAGTGCTGACAAAAAATAAATATGTGCACATAGTAAACAATGTGGTGCATTACATTTTGAATATGCATTGCTAGAACAAGGCAATGTCATAATTGATGTCTTGAGGTTATTAAAATGTTATGATGCTAAAAAATTAATGAAGAAGATATATCACAGTTGTGACACAAACTGGTCGCTGATTGCGTTAGGACAATAAATGCCAATAGTTCTGTGTTTTCTTTAAGCAAGTCAAGTTATCTGTTATTTCTCTCTTGTATTTCGTTGGGTGCTAGTGGTAGTTGATATGGGATGTTAAACGATATAAGAACACCTTCCACGAGTCAGACAGAAAGTCCATTCAGCTCAGTATCCTACCTCTGATAGTGGTTATAAGCAGATACTAAGGAAAGAACCCGAGAATAAAGCATGCATTCAGTGATATTTCCCTGAAGTTTTCTCCCTATCTTGCAACTTCCTGACCAGAGGAATGTATTGTGATGTTTTTTTTTCTTTCACTTTCTCCAGTCCCTCAGCATGAGGATTCCTCAGCTTAGCATATTCCTGTATCAAGAATCCCATTAATTTCAACATTACATTATATTCCCACATATTGTAGTCTTCAAAGATGAAATATGATGCATTAAAAATGTTACAAATAATCCATTCTGTTTTCATAGATTCACAGAGGTGTACAGCTGGAAGCCACCTCGGAAGGTCCCCAAGGCCCCATCAATAATGCCTGCGCTGCTACCGACAAGTGTTCTTCACAATTTCCAGTGCGGACACTCCACATCTCTTTTCAGGTATCAAATCTTGAACTATTCTTAACTATTAAATATTCTACAGTTGCAAAGACCTGTTTACCTGCCACCAGTCTCAATTAAATCTCTTTGTTTCTAATTCAAGCCTATTATTTCTTAGCTTATACCCAAAGGTTACAGAGAATAGTTCACGTTTCCTCTATTTATATTTTGTTTTGAAATAGTTTAAGAAGTGTTACGTCTTCTCTGTCTTTCCCAATCGTTCCTTTTATATACTACTCTAGTGGGCCACATTTTTCTTTAAAGCAAGCACTTTGAGCTAAACATCATCTTCAGGTAATGCTTTACCAGTGATAAAGTAGGCTGGGTTTTCACATCTTCCATACAAGCCTCCATCCCATCAAGGCAGACTGTTTCAGCACATGATGGTCCTGTGGACTCATCTTCAGCTTGTCAACTACCACAACCCCAGATTCTTTTTTGCAGATCTGCTACTTAGCTATTGTTTCCTATCACAACACATCCTAGCTTTGTAGAGCATTATTTGTTAAGATTATTTTAAATTCTAATCCTTTTTTCATCAACGTTTGCAGCTCTATCCAGTTTACCACCATATGCAAGCTTTATAAAGCTCATTCTCTGTTCTGACGTCTAATTCATTAACAAATACACTGAACGGTGCTGGACCTAAACAGATTACTGCAGAACTCCTCTCAGCACGTCTCTGTGGTCTCGCAGGGAACTGTTGGTAAGGACTGTTTTTGGAGCAGAATCACAGAATAGTAGGGGTTGGAAGGGACCTCTGTGGGTCATCTAGTCCAACCCTCCTGCCGAAGCAGGGTCACCTACAGCAGGCTGCACAGGACCTTGTCCAGGCGGG